>JAEEGK010008166.1_pt1 | contig 24770 bp, 20 predicted proteins | sample 8958771 | NCBI WGS metagenome assembly JAEEGK01 (sample SAMN16246547, study PRJNA631951) | gut metagenome | biome: gut microbiome; feature: rumen; material: SC-attached | host: Bos | place: Iran: Karaj | collected 2018-10
AAGAATTGTCTTCTTCCCATACATTCCCTGGTTATCCTTGGCCTTATTCACCACCTCTTCCATGTCCTTTTTGCCGGCAATGGTGGCATTGATCTGTGTAAATTCTGCTTTGGTGGTATTTGCGATGACCTTCGCCAGGGTGGTCTTACCTGTCCCCGGAGGTCCATAAAGAATGATGGAACTTAGCTTATCTGCCGAAATTGCACGATAAAGAAGCTTGTCCCGGGCTATAATGTGCTGCTGCCCAACAACCTCATCAAGGGTCCTGGGGCGCATCCTGGCGGCAAGCGGTGAGTCTTTTTCCATATTGCTTTCTCGCATATAGCTAAATAAATCCATAGTATTTCAATTTTACTATTTTTGGTTATCATTAACAAGGAAAAAAGTCTGTTAGAATAATAACGGATTGGACATTTTGAAATCAAGTCGTATAATAGCATAAAAAACTTTTACATGAGGAAGATATTATGAAACAATTAACAGTATTTTTAGGAACACTTATAGTGATCGTTGCAGTCGGGATTGGCGTAATGTATTCAAAGAGTTCAAATAAGGAAGAGATAAAAAGTCAGCTTAAAAATGAAGTGACAAATACGGTATCTACTGTTGTTGACCAGGTTGAGGGCACCGTTGGAAACGGGGTTGATTCTGCAATAGAAGACATCAAAGACATGGCTTCTTCTGAAAAGACAGACAGCACAGACAGTTCAGAAACTCCTAAGACAGATAGCAGTTCTGAATCTCCCAAAGTGGCAGGAAGCACAAAGGATACTGCTGCTCAGAGCAGCGATTCAGCAGATTCTTCCGCCAAAACAGAAAGTGAGGAGAATTCCGACAGCGCTGCTTCTGCTTCATCGGAGATCATCATAAAGAGAGAGTCCAATGCAGATCCCATCACCAGAAAAATTGTGGAAACAGCCATGAATGCATACATCAAATCCTCCAAGGACAAGGATGTAACAGATGTGTACAGCTCCATGTCAGAAGAGGATAAAGACATTGTGATCGATATGATCGCTGAGAATATCAGCCTCAGCTCAATATCCGAAATGCAGGAGATCATGTCCAGCGGCGATGAGGACGCATTGACAAAGTATGCTGAGAAAAATCTTTCCAAGGAAGATCAGGAGATATTCGCACAGATTATGAAAAAATATGGTAACTGATTTCTTAGTAGAATCAATTACGGCACATTCAGACCTGCCGGTCTGCATGTGCCTTTCTTTTTGAGAATAAATTGGTGTTATGGCTATGTCCGCCATCCTTGACACCCATAAATCAGAATGCTGGCTTTTCATCACCGACGGCGATAGACTCATGAGCAGCTGATTAGCATCACCATCGGCTTTCTCAGCTTAGCATTCTGATTTATGCGTATCAAGGACAAGCCCTGCCACGGCAGGGTGGCTGGTTTATTACCTCAGGCTCCAGATCTTCGAGCAGCTGATGCGCAGAGCTGAGAGTCATCGGAGTAAACGTGGAGTCAATGGGGACGGTTCTCTTCCAACATATCGTCACATTTTCTATACCCATCAGGCACTTTTTCGGCTATATATAGAAAGATTTTGCCTCCAAAATTTTAGGGTGCCAAATTTTCTACGCCCACAGCCAAGTTTTTGTCATATATATAGAAAATTTAAAATCAGGTCCCACCAATTTCTACGCCCACACCTCACTTTTGTGCATATATATAGAAAAATAGCTCAATCATCCTTTTCAACACAAATTTTTTCTATACCCATCAGGCACTTTTTCTCATATATGTAGAAAATTCGATGAATAAAATTTCTTCAGCATCACAACCAGCAGACCACAGATTCTTTGTGATGCATCCCTCGACAATTCAAGACAATCGCCATAGTCTCTGCATAACCCGTGCCCATCTTATCGGCCCGCCTTAGTGACCGACCGCTCATATAAATACCGGAGTCAAGGGACAGTACGCTGGGCGCCGCCCTTTGGCGCCCGGGCAGCCCTTGGGTCCGGTATTTATGTGAGCTACAATTCCATGGCGGCGGGCCTATATCTCATAACGCCTGCCCCACTCGCATAGTGAGTCACAAGAACCGTCCCCTTGACTCATTCCCTTGACTCACAAAGTGAGTCAAAGTGAAACGTCCCCAGTGACTCAAAGTGAGTCAAACTGAAACGTCCCCGGTGACTCAAAGGAGTCAAAGAGAACCGTCCCCGGTGACTCCTTCGGTGTGGAAGAAGTCGTAGATCTGCTGCGCGGTGCTGAGAGGGATCTCGGGTACGGCGCAGAGGTCTTCCACCGAAGCCTGCCGGATATCCTCGATAGATTTGAAGGCCTTCATGAGGGCCTTGCGCCTTGCAGGGCCGATGCCCGGGATGTCGTCTAAAGAGCTCTTGACCTGGGCCTTGCTGCGAAGGGATCTGTGGTACTCGATGGCGAAACGGTGAGCTTCGTCCTGGATCCTGGTGATGAGCTTAAAGCCTTCGGATCTGGTGTCGATGGGAAGCTCTACATTATTATAGTAGAGACCCCTTGTCCTGTGGTTGTCATCCTTGACCATTCCGCAGACGGGAATGGTGATGCCAAGTTCCTCAAGGACCTGAAGACAGATGTTGACCTGTCCGCGTCCGCCGTCCATAAGGATAAGATCCGGGAACTTGGTAAAGCTTCCGTACTGAGCGTCAATGTCCCTGACCTCCAGGTCGTGGCGCTCCTCTATTCCGTGAAGGAGTCTTCTGGTGAGAACCTCCTTCATGCATGCATAATCATCAGGACCTGCAACGGTCTTGATCCTGAACTTACGATAATCACTCTTCTTGGGCTTGCCCTTTTCATAGACAACCATGGAACCTACATTGGCAAAACCACTGATATTGGAAATATCGTAGGCCTCCATCCTGGTCAGCCCCTTGATACCGAGCAGACTCTCAATCTCCTTGACCGCGCCGATGGTCCTGCCCTCCTCGCGCTTGATCCTCTCCTTGTCCTTGGAGAGAACCAGCTCTGCATTCTGGGCAGCAAGCTCCATGAGCTTCTCCTTCTGGCCACGCTCGGGCACGGTGATATACACACGGCTTCCCTTTCTCTGGGTCAGCCACTTCTCGATGATGTCCATGTCCTCGATCTCATCCGGAAGCAGGAGCTGCCTCGGGATAAACGGCGTTCCGGCGTAGAACTGCTTGACGAAATTCCCAAGAATCTCCTCCTTGGGCGTCTCCGACACATGCGTCATGTAGAAGTGCTCACGCCCAATGAGCCTTCCATCCCTGACAAAGAACACCTGAACAACGGCGTCTTTATCATCCGCCGCAATCGCTACTATATCTTTATCCTCCATGGAGGAATCAGTCATCTTCTGTTTCTGGGCCACCACCTTGACCGAGGCGATGAGGTCCCTGTATCTTGCAGCATTCTCGAAATCAAGCTCCTCGGAAGCAGCCTCCATCTTCTCCTGAAGATCCTTCAGGATCACAGAATAATTGCCATTAAGGAAATCCAGCGCCTTGTCGATCCTCTCGCGATACTCTTCCTTGGTCACATGTCCGTTGCAAGGTCCGCAGCACTGCTTCATATGATAATTAAGACAAGGCCTCTCAAGCCCTATGTCCCTCGGCAGTACGCGATTGCAGGTCCTTAGCCCATACAGCTTATTTATCAGTTCAATCGTATCCTTGACCGCCGCAGCACTGGTAAACGGCCCGAAGTACCTTGACTTGTCCTTCTTCATGAGGCGGGAAAAGAGAATTCGCGGATAATCTTCTGCAACGGTAACCTTTATATAAGGATAAGTCTTGTCATCCTTAAGAAGCGTATTGTACCTCGGACAATGCTCCTTAATAAGGTTGTTCTCCAGAACCAGAGCCTCGAGCTCCGAGTCCGTAACAATATATTCAAACCTCGCGATTTGCTTAACCATGCGGTCGATCTGAGGTCCGCGACCAATATTTGCACGAAAATAAGACCTGACACGGTTGTGCAGGTTTATGGCTTTTCCGACATACATGATGGTATCGTTCTCATCACGCATGATATAAACTCCCGGGTTCTTCGGGAGCTTTTTTAACTCTTCCTGAATATCAAAATTTCCCATATCCAACTAAATAATAACATAAACACGCCATTAAGGCACCGACGAAGTGTGAGGAAGTCGGTGCCTTAATGATTTGTTAAAGAGGAAAAAAAGGATACTATTAGAGGGTGAGGCCTGTTGGCATCAAAGATTATCCTGCAGGTATCTCAAAAGAGCTGCTTCTGCCCTTTCTTCGTCCTCGCCGTCGCAGGTGATGGTGATAGTCTCTCCGCATTTAATGCCAAGAGACATAACGCCAAACAGATGCTTAAGGTCAACGCTGCTGCCGTTCCCCTGCGCTGTAATGCTGCAGTTAAACGTGCCGGCGAGTTTTATGAGACCTCCTGCCGGAAGTGCATGGATCCCCTCGGGGTCTTTTACAGTATAATCAAATACCTTCATATAAAGCCTCCTGCATGCACATCCGATCCGGGATGCCATAAATCACGTTACTAAAAAATTAAATCTCTACTCCAAAGTGCTCGAAAAGAATCTTTTCAGCTTCAGGGTTCCAAAGTCCCTGATGAGCCTTGCAGCTCTCGTTAAGCTTTACAAAGAGAGGATCGCTCTCCCCAAGCTTCTCAAAATCATCAATTGCTGTAAGAGGCATATCGATCTGTGTATAGATCAGCTTCTTACCTCCGGGAATACCGGGCAGATTGCAGGTAGTCTCTGCTGCTGCATCAAGTCCTCCGATGTGAGTAACCATAACTGAAGGATTGATCTCTCCCTTGGCAGCAAGCTGAAGAGCCTCTAAGAGGTCATCATTGTTTCCACCTGTTGTACCCAGAATGTGAGTGCTTGTATAGTGAGCATTGTAGAGGTTGATGTCAGCCTTGAACTGGTTGTCTGTAGGACCTGCAAAGAAGTTCATGCAGCCGTCAAACGCCATAAGTCTGTCGCCCATCTCAGCAACGCTTCTTACTGGAACATAAACGAATACGTCGTCATATCCGTGTCCCTCTGTGATGTCCATGAGCTTCTGCTCAGCATCATCACCTGACGCATTGAAGTATATAAGCTCGATGCCTTTCTCTTTTGCAAACTCAGGGCTGATAACCTGTGCTGCCCTTGCAAGCTTGGCATCATCAAGATCTGTTACTACGATTCTCTTTGGCTTGTTCTCGAAACGAAGGCCATAGCTTACAGCGCCGAGGCCCATAGGTCCGCAGCCACCCATGATAAGGATGTTTCCGCCCTCTTTGGTTCCCATAGCGTGGTTGTAATTCTGCTTGTTGGTGTGGTAGTTTGCATGATATCCACCGATAATGCAGCTCATAGGCTCTCCGAGAGATGCCTGGTAGAAGCTCTCGCCGTTGTAAGGAAGAAGCGCATCCAGCTCCATTACTTCGTGAGGCATGATGCAGTAAGTAGCATCTCCGCCGCAGAAACGATATGAATATCCGGGAGAATCAAGCTTGCCCTGGTAGTTAAGTGCAGGCTGAAGCGCCCACTTATCGCCTACCTTGTACTTGTCCTTCCACTTATCGCCAACTTCAACGATAACACCTGAGCACTCATGTCCTGTGATGATAGGATTTACATCGATATCCTGAGGTGCTCTCTTATGCTTCTTGCCCTGCTTGGCAAGCTTATATGTTGACATGCAGATGCTGTCACTGATTACCTTAACAAGTATCTCATCGTCTTTGATCTCGGGGAGCTCGAACTCCTCAAGTCTAAGATCCATTTCTCCGTACATTCTAACTGCTCTGGTTTTCATTATTCCTCTCCTTCAAAAAGCTCACTGATTTCCTGTTCACTCATGGTCAAAACCTTCTCAACACCTGCCCTGTCGCAGAATGTCATTGCGATCTTCTGAAGCACATCAAGGTGCTCATCTCCAACCGCCGCGATCCCGATAACAACCTTAACCTTCTCGGGAGCGCCCCAGTCCTGGCCCTCAGGAAATGTCATAAGTACAAGTCCTGTCTTTAAAATATGTTTCTTAGCTTCCTCAATACCATGAGGTATTGCTACCTCATTCCCAATATATGTATTAAACACCTTCTCTTTATCCAGCATTGCCTGAGTGTAATACTCATTTGTATACCCCTGTGATGCAAAGATATCTCCGATTCTTCTTATGATATCTTCCTTTTCACCGCTTGCCTGATTTATAAAGATATTCTTAGTTTCCAGTATCATGTGTACCTCCGGTTTAAAACGCGCCTAACTGTTCACTAAAATAGGCCCTTAGTATCTCCTGTAGCTTGTCCTGAATGCCTTCTTCATCTCCCCCTTTGAGAACCTCAAGAAACTTCTCGTCCTCAATGATGGCTCCGGACACCCGTCCAAGCATCTCAGCATTCTGCTGCCTGTGCTCATCTATCGGCATTGTCATGCAGAGCACTGCCTTAATGCCATTTAGCTTTGGATCTGTAAAAGAGCTTTCTCCTCCCAGTCCCGCTGTTATTATCTGACACTCTTTTACCGCCTTTGACCTGCAGTGGAAAAGAGCTATCCCAATCTCCGGAAAGAGCTGGCTCATAACCTGTTCTCTTGCGATGATGTCCGCCGCAAGTACCGCTGCTGCCCTTGGCGTGTCAGTAATATCTGTAGCCAAAAGTTTGATCAGTGATTCAAGGGTCGTATCTTTTGAAACTATCAGGTGATGATACCTTCTGATAACACCTTTCACCCTTGTAATAACGTTGTTGATCTCATCAAGCTGCCTTGTGAAGTCATTGTTTTCCTGCCTTGCCGGCATTGATGCATATTCGTCTATCTTAACGCTGATCTGCAAAACATCTCTGTTTGTGATCAGGGGACTAACCTGGCAATAGTCAACGCCCAGGTCATCCACATTTATACTTGATATAAAAAAGTCTGTTCTGGATACGGTATGCTGCGTGATCTCATCCACACCGTATGCCTTTAGCACGATGTCCCAGTCCGAGAAGTGACTCTTTAGCTTGGCCATCATCAGCTGCGCTACCCCAAATCCGCTGGCACAGATGACACCTATTGTTACCGTGCGCTTCTTGCGCTTTCTTGAGTCGATCCTCTCTTTTGCTGCTCCAAAGTGCATTGCGAGGTAGCCGATCTCGGCCTCGTTAGCAACAAGACCTGTCTTTTCCCCAATTACCTCTGCTGCCTTTTCGCATTTTTCAAACACCTCCGGATACTCCTGCTTTATCTGCAAAAGCAGCGGATTGCTGATGGTCATGTCGTTCTTCATCCTGTAAAGAGCCGGCTCAAGATGTACCATAAGGCCTCTAATGAAGTCATCATCAACCTTAAGTTCCCTTGCCAGTTCCGGATCAAAGACATCTATCATGCCATCGATTATTACCATAAGTTCATCGGTATTAATGCCGCTCTCGCCGATGGTTTCGCTGGTGTAATTAAGTTTTGCTCCGTTTATGTGAAGCAGTATGTTGTTAACTTCCGATTCCGGAATCTCAATGGAGAACTCATTCTCAAGTGCCGTTGCGATATTCTTGGCGATGTCATAGCCCTTGTCAAATCTGGCATCGTAGGTCTGCTCATCCACAAGCTCGCCCTGGCTTATTCTCTCAACCGCAACTGCAAGGTGGACCAAAAGCCCCACAAATGCATCGTTGGTCAAAAGATTCAGATACGGTTCTTCAAGTTTTTCCAAAACCGATTCCACTTCAGAAAGTATCTCCTCATTCATAAGAAGATAGATATTATCTCCCTCTGCAGTGACTTTTTTGCTCTTCATGTTCTCAGTGACGTAGCGCTGCATCGCTATTCGATAGCTCTTTTCACTTCCCGAGAGCATGATCCCGTAGCCGGGTTTTCTTATGATATCCAGGTGGCACTCGCTTGCCCATTCACTGATGGCTTCAAGGTCCGTGCTGATGGTAGCTTCGCTCACTCCGAACATATCGCTGTAGTAAAAGAGCTTTTGAGGCTCGCGATTTCTAAGAAGCTCAAGCTTAAGCAGATTCCTTCTCTGGTCCTTGTCGGATATCACCTGTTCTTTGCGGGCTTTTACGATCTTTAAAAGCTCGGCCTTTTTGCTTTCGTCGCCGACTATCAAAGATCCTTCGCCCTTTTTTCTTACAAGGGTCAGATCATAGCTCTTTAAAATACTCGAGATGTAATCCGCTTCCCTTAAAATAGTGCGCTTGCTTACACCCAGAGCATCAGCGACTTCCGAATCTGTCGCCGACTGCTCTGCTTCCAACAAATATATTAAGATTTGTCTAATGCGAGGTGTAAGTTCCATTTAATCTCCGTCTTATGCTTTGAGTTCCTCAGCGAGCTGATCATACTCAGGAGCAGACATGAAGTTGCTGATTGTTATCAGTCTTGCGTTTGGAGCGCTCTTTTTTGCTCTTGCTGCAAGGTCCTGATGAGTTACTACTATCTGAGTTCCCTCAGGAATCTCAGAAACTGAAGCATGTGTTACTTCGATATCACTTCTTCCGACATCAGCGAGTTTCTTTCTGAGTACTGTTGCACCCATTGCTGATGATCCCATTCCTGCATCGCAGGCAAATACGATGTGCTTAACATCTGCTGCTGCAGTATTTACAAGTGTGTCAGCTACTGTCTGTACTTCGCTTGCTGCAACACCCTTTGACTGAGCCTTCATCTCTTTCATCTGAGAAGTTGACTCCTCAAGAGTCTGCTTTGAGTTTGAAAGCTTGATGATAGGAGCTGCGATAACAAATGAAACAGCTGCTGCAACTACTACTGAGAGAAGAACCATGAAGGTTGATCCCTTAGGTGCCATTCCAACATAAGCAAAGATTGATCCGGGTGATGGAGGTCCTGCAAGACCAAGCTTAAATGCTGTGTTGAAGATCATGGCTGCTACTGATCCACCGATTGTAGCAAGGAGAAGAAGTGGATTCATAAGTACATATGGGAAGTAGATCTCGTGGATACCACCAAGGAGATGTACTATAAGTGCTCCGGGAGCTGAATCCTTTGTTACCTTATCCTTAGCAAAGAGCCAGTAAGCAACAAGTACGCCTGTACCTGCACCGGGGTTTGTCTCGATCATGTAGAAGATTGACTTTCCGGCCTGGCTAACCTGCTCTGCTCCAAGAGGAGTGAAGATACCGTGGTTAATAGCGTTGTTAAGGAAAAGAACCTTAGCAGGCTCAACAAATATTGAAACAAGAGGCAGAATGCTGTGGCTTACAAGGAAATCTACACCGCCGTTAAGAACTGCAAGTACTCCGCCCATGAAAGGTCCGATTACATAGAATCCAACGATTGCAAGTAAAAGACCAAGGATTCCGATTGAGAAGTTGTTGACAAGCATCTCAAATCCTGAAGGGATCTTACCCTCGATTGCCTTGTCGAACTTCTTGATAACCCATCCGGCAAGAGGTCCGGCGATCATTGCGCCCATGAACATAACGTAATCTGTTCCGCAGATAACACCGACTGCCATGATGGCACCCATAACTGCTCCTCTTTGTCCTCCGACCATCTTACCACCCTGATAAGCTATAAGCAGAGGCAGTACATATTTGATCATCGGGTCAACCATTGAACTGAGCTGTTCATTAGGAAGCCAACCGGTTGCTATAAATAATGCGGTCAAAAGACCCCAAGCAATAAACGCGCCGATATTCGGCATGACCATTCCACTTAGGAAACGGCCGAAGCTTTGTATTTTTTCTTTCATTTGGATTTCCCCTTCCAACCTATGCGATAGGTACGTCCCGACACGTCTGCCGGTATTTCAAGTGTATAATCCGAACGCATTCGTTTGTTGTAAGGTCATTATATTTGTACGCATTTTGATTTTCAATTCATACATCTTTAACTTTGTCACGTGGAGAAAGTGACAAGTCCTTAAGAGTCAAAAAATGCGCGGTGTACAGTGCACCGCGCATTATTTATTTATCCAGTATTTCCTCGAATTCCTTCTCGGGCATCGGCTTGTAGAAATAATAGCCCTGAATAAAATCACAGTCATAGTCTCTTAGGAACTTCAGCTGCTCTTCAGTTTCAACGCCCTCGGCCGTAACCTTGGCTCCAATCATGTGGGCGAGTCCTATGGTTGTAATGATAATGGACTCCGCCTTATCGTTGATTCCAATCTTACGGATAAATCCCAGATCCAGCTTAATGATGTCAAAGCTGAAGTTCTCCAGCATTGAGAGAGAACTCATTCCGCTTCCGTAGTCATCAAGAAGGATCTTTATGCCCTGCTTCTGCATCTTGTTAAGATAGTCCATTGCCTTTGCTTCAAGATCCGCATAAGCCGACTCCGTAACCTCGAACCTTACCATGGTAGGGTCGAGCTCCATGGCATTTATCCTGTCAAAGATACTCTCGATAAAAGAGGTATCATAGAAATCCACTCTTGAGAGATTCATGGCACAGGGAACAATCCTTTGCTTGTTGCCCGTGCGTCTTGCTATGAACTCCATGCCCCGTTTAATAATAAAGTTATCCAGTGACGGGATCTTACCCTCGGCTTCAATGACAGGAATGAAATCGCCGGGAGAAACCATACCCATATCTTTGTGTCGCCATCTGATAAGCATCTCGGCACTGACGATCTCGCCGGTCTTGGCATCAACTATAGGCTGGTAATACGGCTCGAATTCATTTTCATCAAGCGCTCTCTCAAAATCCGCCAGAAGGAATCGCTGCTTAACATAGTTCTCCTTCATAACGTCATCATAGTAAGCGTAGAGAGGATTTCCTTTTCCAGTCTTTATATTCTTCTCGGCAAGCTTGGCTCCTGCAAGGAGCTGTCCTATCTCCGCACCGGAATGTTTTATGGAATAGATTCCGCATCTTATCTCATAGTTGAATTCCTTGTTTTCAACTTTGAAGGTCTGGCTGCACACTGCCTTAAGCCTCTTGTCTTTTAAGTTTTCATCGGCAGTTATCAGTGCAAAGTGATCACTTTCAAGACGCCCCAGAAGAACCGGCCTCAGATACTTCCTCAGCACATCCCTGGTCTGGAAGATAACCATGTCTCCGCTACTATCGCCAAAGAGCTCGTTTACCGCCTTGAATCCCTTAACATTGGTATAGACAAGGGAGTAATCTCCCTGATTGGAAAACTCGGATATAAAGAGCCTTGCCCTGTCCATAAATCCTGACCTTGTATATTCATCCGTCAAAAGGTCATGATCCAGCGTAGTCGTAATATCAAAGTACGCAAAGAGCAGCCAGTCGGGATAACCCGGAACCTTTCTCACCCTGACATTCTTGGCTCTTCTTCCCCTGGAGGACTCAACACGTATGGTTCTTACAAAATTGCCCTTCTCTTCAATCTCACGTAAGATCTCTTTGATCTTCATTCCTTTAAGGAAGCTTTCACGTTCTTCCTCGACAACCTTCTGTGAGAGTTTAAAACAAACATCACTGTATTTGAGCTTGGTGCTCTCAAACACTTCCCATAGGGCTTCATTGAGGTAATAAACCTCGCAGTTCTCGTTCTTCATGTTTACTGTTACGACCATGTCGAAACCGTCTGCAAGAATAGCCTTTATTACAGGCTGCTCGTAAATGCCCATGTAAGGAATGACTGGGCCTTCTTTAAGAATGCTTCTGACGCCATCCTCTATAACTTCACCGGTACCTTTAAATCTTGTTCTGCCATTTTTCACCTTGAAATAACTTCCGTCGGTGATCATATAGAATCTGCTTCCGAAGCTGTCAGGCAGCACAATATCATTGATGACATCTAGGCCATCAATCTTCATGGTTTTTATGTAATCTGCGTGGGGTATTATCTCAATATTGGTCAGATCAAGTCCGTCTGAAAAGTGGACAAAGTTAGGATCCGCAGCTTCTCCCTCAAGCTCCGGCAAAAGATATACATTATAAGCCGCATTCATGGATCCCGAGCTAAGTCCTATAATAACGCCCTCGTAATCAAGGAGCGCCTGCTTAAGCCTGATTCTCTTCATGTATGCAAGCTGCGTAGGCACATGACCACCTGCCAGATATATTACGTTTGACCACGCAATAATATCCGATAGTGCATCGCCGGTCTGTTCACCCAGTATTTTTACTTCACTTACCGGAAGGTCTTTAAACTCAAACGCATTAAGAAGCTGCTGCTTCTGATGTTCATTCTCTGATGCAGCCTTAGGGTCGCAGGGAATATAAAGGAGCCTTGCAGACTCCGGCCACTCACTCCTCATATCCTCAAAAAGGCCATAGCAGTCCTGTGGTGGAATCTTCTCTACAGATCCCATCTCCTGATAAGGGATGAAACTGCCGGTTAGATAAAGAACCATTTGCTCTTTCTCCTTTTAACCCAAGGCCATTTGCATATCGTATATAAATCTATTGTATCACGTTTTCGTATTCCCTGCTGTATTAACTATTTCTTTTTCCACAACAAAGCCCGGCGTGCTTATACCACTCTGCTGATTGATGGTATCCAGCACCATGGTCGCATATGGATCGGAATCAGGCTGTAGCAGCACTGTCGCATCACCATCTGCTGCCTTCCCATCAAGCCCTTCAGACGTGCCCCAGGAAATAGCTGCCTTATTATCGCGCCTTCTCCTGTCGGCCTGAACGGCTCCGGACTCAGCATCCTGCCTTATCTTGTCTATGGATTTCCTGGCCTCTGAACCGGACAGAACTGCAAGATAATGTTTGATATCAAGCTTGATCCAGATGAATATATCAAGGATCACCAGCAGGATAAACACTATCAGCGATACCAGCGCAAAGGTATTATAATAACTTACTTCACTCATCTTTAATTACCTCCCGCTGCAGTATCAAGAGCATTCTTGGCAAGTGCGAAGGAATTTAACGTCTTGCTCACCATCTCTTTTTCGCTCTTACTAAGCTCAGAATCTGAGCTGATATCTGATTCAATATGAGATACGCAATAGTTGATCTCATTATTCATATCTTCATAGGTCACGCCGGCAGACATGAGCTTACCGGAGTTGTCATAAACCTGGTGCGCTATCTCGCCGTATATCATAAGTGCCGTGACGGGATTGTCCTCTTCAGCGATGTTTCCCTCCGCAATCACGCACAGATCATCCCAGAACTGTTTGTATTTCACAACCGGATCGCCACTCTTTGAGACAACGGTTTCCTCGTCCATCTTGGAGTAGTACTGCGCGATGGTACCCAGCTTCTCTGCTCTTATCTGCTTGCTCTGGGAAAGTGTCTTTTGCCCGGCTGCAATATCCAGCCACTTGCGTGAGAGCTGCTTGTTGCCATCGTCGTTGTAGCAATAGAAGTACGCAACTCCAAGCTTATATGCAACCTCGGCATACCCGGACTTGTCCTGTGCAAGCCTCTTCTCGGCGGTAGAATTACCAACAGGCGTTATCAGAGCCTGTCTGATGAGTACATCCTCATCAGGAGTGAGCACATCATCCATAAGGAAATAATCTATCATCTCTATGTAAGCATCAGGATTCTCGGGATCGATGCTAATGGATCTGCAGAACAGACTTGTAGCGGAGGTCTCATCGGAGAGCGACTTGGCCTCTGTTATGTTGCTGTTGTAATTGTAGGTCGCAAGTTCAACTGCCTTACTCCTGAACACCCCTGCCAGTATACCAAACACGAGTGCAACGACTGTTACAGCAGCAAAGAGCCCTACTCCGATCCTGGCCTCTTTTTTGTAGTTCTTATCTATCTCTTTGTAATGCTGAAGGTCATACATGACCTCAGCGCAGGACTGATATCTGTCATCCGGATTGTTCTGGATACATTTGTTTATTATGTACTCAAGTCCCGGCGAGAGCTGCTGATTCCAGTATCTGATAGGATAAAACTCATAGGGCGGCTCACTGGGATTGTGGCCGGTCACCAGATGATACAGCGTCGCACCAAGGCAGTAGATATCTGTCCTTGCGTCTGTCTGCCCCATTCCTCCGAACTGCTCGGGAGCTGCATATCCCCTGGTTCCGAGATATGAAGTATCGGTGCTCTTCTGCTCTTTAAACTCTCTTGCAGTACCAAAATCAATAAGAGTAATAGTTCCGTCCGGGCGAAGCATGATATTGCCGGGCTTTAAATCCCTGTATATGATCGCGGGCTTTCTGGTGTGAAGGTACTCAAGCACGTCGCAGAGCTGAATGCCCCACTCAATAACGTAATCCTGAGGCTGCGCTCCCATGAGGTTTAAGGCCTTCTCCAGGGTATTACCCTCGATATAATCCATAACAATAAGAAACCTTCCCTCCTCGTCAATAACATCAACGATGCTGGGAAGATACGGGTGAGACAGCTCTTTTAAAAGATCTGTCTCCGTTATCAGGCTCTGTCTTACAACGCGGAAATCCGCCACTGCATCCTTGCGGACCTCCTTGATGGCCCAGGGTTTGTTGGCACGCTCGTTCATGGCCAGATAGACCGTACTCATTCCGCCCTGTCCAATCACGCTCAGAACCTTATATTTACCACCTACTAAACTTCCAATTTCTAACATTTTACAACCTTACACTTTACATCTGATCAAAACTGCTGAAATATTATCTGTCTCATCCCTTGATTTTACAAGCTCCACAAGCTCATCAAGGGTCTCTTTCATCCTGTCCTCATCTGTGCACTTAGACGGGCCAAGTGAATTTATAAGTTCATCCTGCTCAAGCTTTCTCCAGAAGCCATCCGAGCAGATCACTATAGAAGAATCCTCTTTTATCTCGCCCCTTACAAACTGAGGTGATACGTTCATTGAAGCGCCGACGCACTGAAGAAGAACGCTCCTCTGCGGACTTACCTCTGCCTCCTTGGGGGTCATCATTCCCCTGTCGATCATATCCTGCACCACACTCTGATCATGGGTCAAAAGAGCTATCTCTTCCCCCGAGATCTTATAAGCGCGGGAGTCGCCGATATTCATTATGGCAAACTCATTTCCGATCACCAGAAATGCTACGGCAGTGGTCCCAAGAGGTGCTCTGTTGACCATCCCATAATCAAATATCTTCCTGTTCATGTCAATGGCCAGAGTCTGCCATTCGCGGCAGATATCAGCCACAATGTCCTCGTCCCCATCATTGCCATCCAGCTTCTGAGTGGCATTGGTTCTGCTCAGCACCATAGGAAGCTCAAAGGCAAACCAGTCCTGCATGCGTCTTACAAACATGGAACTGGCAACCTCTCCGTGGGTAAGACCTCCCATTCCATCGCAGAGAACTCCCAGAGCGATTCTGCCGTACTTATCACTGCTTGCCACCTTCACCATGGTGGAATCCTGATTCACTTCCTTGACAGTACCCTTGTCGGTACTGATACACACTTTATATTCCATTAAGTTTTCTTACCCATCTGTTTTCTGAACAAAGTTCAGGTCTATCTTAGCATATATTGATTAGTCTATGCACAATATTTAAGGAGACTCTGTCATTTTCATCACATATAATAAGCAAAACGCTGAAAATGATTCACCTGGTTGCAGGAGGTTACCATGAGCATTTCACACAGAAAAGTAAACAAAGTTCTTGTTCTTACAGATAAAAACGGCGCACCGATTGCCAATAAAGAGGTACATATCCGGCAGACTAACCACAGCTTTTTATTCGGCTGCGGAGCCTTTGATTTTATCCCACACGTAATGAACGGTAATGACAGGACAAAAGAGATAACGGAGAGCTGGCTCGATATCTTTAATTACGGAACGCTTCCCTTTTACTGGGGTAATTACGAACCCGAGGAAGGTAAGCCAAATAAAGAAGTGCTCATGAATACAGCAAAATACCTTCAGGGTAAAAACGTCAAGGTCAAGGGCCACCCCCTCTGTTGGCACACTGTATGCGCCGACTGGCTCATGAAATATGACAACGAGACCATACTTAAAAAGCAGCTTGCGAGAATCGAGCGTGAAGTCGTAGGTTTTAAGGGCGTTATTGACATGTGGGACGTCATCAACGAAGTTGTTATCATGCCCATTTTTGATAAGTACGACAACGCCATTACAAGAATCTGCAAGGAGAAGGGCAGAGTTGGACTTATCCGCGAAGTCTTTGAAAAGGCTCACGAGTGTAATCCCGAGGCGACTCTGCTCCTTAACGACTTCAACACATCCATAAATTACGAGATACTCATCGACGGATGCCTTAATGCAGGTGTCCCCATCAGTGCCATAGGTATCCAGTCCCACCAGCATCAGGGCTACTGGGGAAAAGAGAAACTGGAAGAAGTTCTGGATCGTTTCTCATCCTTTGGTCTGCCTATCCACTTCACTGAGAACACACTGATTTCAGGTGATATCATGCCTGCATATATTGAAGATCTCAACGACTGGCAGGTAGATGAATGGCCCAGCACTCCGGAGGGCGAAGAGCGACAGGCAAGAGAAATCGAGGAAATGTACCGAATTCTCTTTTCACATCCTCTTGTTGAGGCTATTACAACCTGGGATTTCAAGGACGGCGCATGGCTCAATGCACCAAGTGGGTTCCTCAGAAAAGACCTCTCGAAGAAGCCATCTTATGAGATGCTTAAAAAACTCGTAAAGAACGAGTGGTGGACTGACACCACAGTAAAGACTGACGAAAACGGCCGCACAGACTTCTCAGGATTTAAGGGCGAATACAAACTGACCGCCGGCGATATGTGCGCAAATATAGCTCTCACCGACGATCAGGAAATTATTATCAAACTGGGATGATAGCACTAATTTATAGCTCTTCCATTATCAAGTTGTTGTTATAGAAAAGATGATTGTGTTCCCGTCTATCCAAGCTGCTCCTCCATAGTACCCAGGAATAATATCCTTACAAAAGTCATATGAATATTTCCAGTTGCCCTCAGGCTTTTCAATACTCTCGAATGTAACATCGGGATCAACTTCTTTCCATTCATAAGATGAAGCATATTTCTCAGCTGCTTCATCGGACAGAATAATGTATCCCTGGTACATGTAGTCTGTAGGTCCGGGGACTCTGTCATCTCCACTGCCTAATTTGATCTGCTCCCACTGAGTTTCAAGTGCTCCTTCTAACGAAGGAAACATCTTTGCTATTGCGTCCATGTTATTGCTTGGATTCTTTATTGCTTCTTCATTTTGGGTTTTATCTTGTATTGTTGTTATTAGAGTCCCCTCAAACTTATCAAATACAAACAATTTCATTCCAATCCAGCGGAATGCTAATTGTGCTTGGCGTTTAGCTGAAATCTTTCCTATTTCTTCCTCTTTGCCGGAATCGAAATTTCTTTTATAAACTGAGCCATTTCTATAAAGATATATCTCTTTATTTGTGTAACCAATAATTCGTTCGCCGCTAGTTTCAAAGAGAACTTCATTCTCACCGCTTTTCACATCTACTGAGAACAGTAACTCTTTGCTGACATCATCGATAGACAGCCCTCCAAGTCCAACTTCCATTAATCTATGATTGTTCTTATAAACAGGAACTGCTGCAACACCATAAATTATCCCGGCATTATCTGTAATGTTTCCCCACTGGACGTATTTAAACTCATCTCCGGAAATACATTCAATCGGTAACTCTTTGTCATCCACCTTATAGGTGAAGCTGTCTTCTCCAAAGACCTTTTTTAGTGTGACCGCTGTACCATCCTGCATCGAATAGTACATACTTGAAACTGCGCCATATGCAGCGTTTAGCATGTTCTCCTCTACAGCATCAATTTCAGTCTTGGTAATTTCACAGGTATTCGGATTAAAAATATATTTGTCGGTATAGTTATCTGATACAATCACACTACCGTTTACATTTTCTATCAACATCTCATGTTCTGAATCAAATACCTGTCTTGTTTCTGCATCACCATCAAGATACATCAATGAATATTCGGGCACTTTCTCAGATCGTGTGAGTGCAAAAAGAATACCGTCCCCACACTCTACAGCATCATATATGTATCGATCATTTTCCGGTTGATAAACAACCGTGTCTGACGCAGTATTCACTTCCATCTTCACAATGGCTCCATATTTGAATTCATCTGCGTTTTTTACAATCCTGTAAAACGATGAGGTCGTCAGGTCATTGGGGCCCGTAGCCAACACTGATACTGTCTGATCTGAATCTGCTGATCCTATACAGCCTGTCAGAAGCAATATAGTAGAAAACAGGGCTATTAAATTAATTAGTTTTCTGTTCATTGTGCTTCCTTCCTCATTTCCATGACCTAATTTCTACTGCCCTTCTGCAGGTGGAACTATCTCATCTACGATTGTGTAATCAATATTGTATTCTTTGGCAAACTCCTCAGCATAGCTACCTTTAGTTGTAACGATTGATGCGTCCATAAATGTAGGCTGAGTCCCATCATCAAAATGTCCAATCGTTTTTACGCTATCAGGTATATATATCGTGCCACGATTATAGAATATAAACGAAAACGCAGTTATTGTTTTAACCGTTGACGGAATATAGACCTCAACATCTTCTAATTCTTTTCCATATCTATAAAAGGCTCCGCTAATAGATGTAACTCCATCCGGAATAATTATTATATCTTTGTTGCCATTATATGCTTGCAAACTACCATCAGGATATATTGCAAACTCTCCCATTTCCTTCTCAAATGGATTTCCCCTAAACACACCATACCCCAACTTTACATTTGTCAAATCCGCATTAAATTCTTTAATTGAGTTCCATCTAAATGCTTCATCTCCTATTTCCTTAACACTATTTGGCAAATCTAAATTCTTAAGACTACAATCGGCAAAAGCATACCTCTCTATTATTTCCAGACTTCCAAAATAGGGAATTTTTCTCAATAAATCATCTCCCTGAAATGCGCCGTCTTTTATGATTGTTACATTTTCACCACCAGTAACTTCTTTTAGTAAGTCAAACCCAAAAAAAGAAGCATCACCTATTTTATCAACTGTCTTTGGTATGTGTATCGACTCTACTACGCCACTTCCTTTTTCATCCATGATTCCAACAGCCCCTGTTTCAGTTACAGGTCTAAACATGCATCTGTTGGGTATTATGACATTTTTCTTTGAATAATCTACTGCTACTGCATATGTACCATGAACTTTAAAATACACTCCGGCAAACGGATTATATATTTTAATTGTCGTAATGAATGGGAGCAATAAGAATATCGCAAATAATGTAATCACTATCAGTGGAATATATTTAAGTTTCTTTTTTATTGCTTGCATTAGTTGACCTCCATATTATTTAGTCCCAACTGTGATTAAAGCTATAATGTATATCATCCAGCCACTTTCCTGAAATACTGTGGATTATCCCATTTACAGATTATCTGCCAAATGTAGGCTCCGGATTGTACACCAGATACAAAATGGCAAATATAGAAATGCAAATCAAAACTCCTGATATCACATTATGCTCCTTTCAAGTTTTGATAGTAAGCCATCTGTAACAAAGTACACATTCTCTGCTTCCGCTTCAAGTGCATCATCTTTGCATTCCATAAGAAGTTTATCACCTTCGCGCACCCATTCGTTACCTTCGACGGGTATTCTATAAATCATGTCCTCTTCGGAAAGCCAGATTTCTTTCTCATCAATTTCAGTCACTTCACACAGATGTACTTTCGACTTATTAGCAGCTGTTCCCTTGTTGATAACAATTCTTTCATCAATAATCTCACCATGCTGATTCTGTAATGTCCCGACATATCCTGCAAAAGCGCTTGAAATCGCAAGTATAAATGCCAGAAGAATAAATATCTTTATACTATTCGTTTTCATATTACTTACTTCATTTTCTCCCGTCTTCTGTTCATCAGCGCAGCATAAATAATTCGGTGAATTCTTCATTCAGAAGGTTGCCTTCAAGGTCCATATAATTGTATATCCTATCTTTGTTTTCACCCTCTTTGTGAACAGCAATTATCTTATCATTTCGGTAATAATTTCCTTCGGACTCGTTCGCTCCGTCATAATCTGTCCTTAGTATATTCCCGTCAAAATCGACAATAACGATATATGTTTTTTTATCACGTCCTATGGCTACTTGCTCGTTATCATCAAACACAACGAGCCCCAATTCTTCATAGATAGTTTCGTTACTTTCAAGATCAATAACATCCCAATAGTTATCCGACTTTGATATTACCTTTGCCATAAGATATTTTATCCGGCCTTCAGATGAGGCAAAGGCATAGTAATCACTATAGCGATCTGATTCATATATCAGCTTACCATCCATGCTCAGAGCCATTTTTGAAAAAGCCCAGTTTCCCTCTTCATCTCTATAGTGCTTAGTCTTAGTTATGATATCTCCCCTTTTTTCTTCAGCCCCCATCACACTGTCATCACCATCAAGCAAATTGCCATCGTAATCTGCCAAAACTATGTTCGCTGTATTTGCAATATTCCCACTCACAAATTGACCTGAATGATTATAATTGAGATTCTCATAGTCACGGCTCTTATCAAAAAGATATTCGCCCTTATCGTTGATAAAGTTGGCATAGCCGTTCTGCTTGCGGACCACAGAGGTTATTCCCTCATTGTAATTTCTGTTAAAGTTTATAATTTCCGGCTTGACTACTATTTGCCCCTTATCATTGATGATTCCGAAGGCTCCCTCAACATCTGAATAGTAAATTGCTGTTTGTCCCCAAAAATATCTGCGAAAATCTAAATCTCGTCCGGCAAATACAAAATTTCCCGATTCTACAGCATAAGAATTCTGCCAGTAAAGATTAGCCCCTTCAGGATATACCCCCATGAAAATATTAAAAACAGAGGTTTTTGCGGAACGTTTTGTGGTTACGGATGAAGGGACTGTAATAATAATATTCCCATCAAGGTCTATAAAATGGCCGTTATAATCCCATGCAATTCCATCCTCATCAAAATCGAGCCTGTTCCTATACCTCGCATCTGTCGCTCTGCCAGTTCGCAGGTCTATGAGTCCCCACCATTCCCGGTGAAAGCCGCTCCATTCCGGCATGTAATTGCAAACCACGTATTGCTTTACCGGGCAAGTGTTGTCCTGAGTGCTATAGAGCCAGTCCTTGGAACTAAATACAACCGTATTACCGTCATTAGACTCAAACTCATATCTCCCTTCCGGCTTATAAAAACGCAAGAAGCAGAAAACTATGAGCGCTGCTCCAACGACTGATATGGCAATGATTTGGCTTTTTTTACCCATCTTTTTAGACGAAAGTCTTGACCAGAAAGATTCTTTTTCTGTACCAAATGTTCTTCTGTTTCTTATTATCCATAGGCATGATAAAAACCTAAAAACAATAAGAACTATAGTAACACCCTCAAAAAACGCCACCTTAATTCCCAATGCAAGTCCCACTATAATAGCCAAATTCATAGCAATCCAGTGTTTCCTGGTCTTGCTATTTTCGATAATCTCCCAAAACAAAAAATAATCAAGTACCATCTTGAGAAGCATCACTAAAATTATCAGAATAAGAGCCAGTCCCATTCTTTCAGTCATGGTAACCGAAATAAGTGTTTCAACAAGATACAAAACCGTCATCAGCTTCAGAATAACAGCCACGCCCTTATATCCCTGTTCATGCCCTTTTTTAATTATTTGTATCCCACAAATGCAGGCAGCCACAAGGATTCCATATATCAGATAATCTACCCCTTCTCCCAGAAAGCCAAAGAAATAATTAATAAAGTGGATTATAAAATCCAGGAACATCATTACTGTATAAGCATATAAAAATCTCTTTGGACTAATTCCTTTTGTGTTCAAAATGTTTCATTCCTCATTTCCATCCCAGTCTATAACTATCTTGACTTCATCATGGCCTTCTATTTTTTTATAACAATCTTGTCATCATATATTTCATCAATTGTAGTGTGGCCAACTTCTCCCCACACTTTTTACCATTTATCTGTCACCACTCCTACCTCTTCTTTAATAACAGTTCATCAACCCAAAATGTTGCATATTTTAAAAAAGAGCATCTCCAATTGAGGAAATACTCTTTTTCTTATCAGTCAACGGTATAACTCACACCTTTAAATGCTTCCCTAGCTGGATCGTCAATATATGAAACATCATCCACGTATATCTCGATATCTTCATTGGTCTTCCTGATCTCAATATGTGATTTCTCTGTCTCGTAGACTATTCTGCCATTTACGTTTTCCTTAGCCTCGCCATAGAGCTGAACTGCTGCCTTATTCATGGCATTAAGTATTTTAGTCTGTGTATCGCTGGCTTTTTCCTTGAGAACAATATTTGCATAACAGAATCCGAGATCTGTAAATCCCAAATATATACCAGCCTCATAATCGAAAATTGGATTTACGTATATCATCTGTGAATCGCCTCTCATAGCATAAGGCTCTTTTCCCATATTCTCTTTTACCTGATCAATAGTATCTCCCCACTTGGAACCCATAAAATCCTGCTCCTTATCCCTGGCGGGAACTATAGAATCCAGAATATTAATCCATTCATCCACTTCAAATCTAGGATCCGCTTCGGTCTGCTCCTGTTCTGCATTATCTGTCGCAGTAGTCTCCGTCTGTGTAGTCTCTGCTACTACTTCCTGTTGCGGTTGTTCAACAGTCTCTTCAACCTGCGCAGTTGTTGCTACAGTTTCCTCTACTCTTTCAGATGCGCAAGCAACGCTCATGATCATGGTAATTATCAGCAGTGGAAACACTGCTGCCGTCTTAAACTTTTTCACTGATTTATACTCCCTTATATTTATATTAACTCATTGGTCATATCGCAATGCTCATCCGGCTTCTTCGTATAAGAATCTACCTAATGCGTAAATTGCAGCCACCATAAGAATCTCTATTATTATAGTCACAATCAGGTCGAAGTCAACAAAGTATCTCCTGCTTATTATGTTGTCCATCACAAAAGAGATACACTGAAGGATTGCCGGAAGAGCAAATAATAACTTCCCTTTTCCAGCTTCGATAACCTGACCTTTGACACCGTATTTGACTGTCAGCACTATTCCTGCGATAATCCCCGCTATTGAAACAGCGCTTACTATCACGGTCAGCACAAGAGCCAGCATAAATATCTTTACATATCTTCCGCCGAATATAGGCAAAATATGCATGATGACATCATATATCTGTAAGACTATAAATGCGCAGTACACAACAATGGAAAAGATATATTTTCTACCGAGAAGTGCTACCAATATAAGAAATGGCATAAGAAAAACGATCACTTTGTTCCCGTAGTTAAAAAGATATCCCCACAACCAGTCAAATCCATGAACCGCTCCAATAGCAGTCGCATATATGAGTGTTACGGTTGCAAGAATTGAGTACCCAAGCGCCCGTCCCTTATATTGCTTCTTAGTAGTATCAATTACGTCAGGAATTATCAGAGAATGAATAAGTGCCGGCAGGAACAGGAAAACTCCATAGATAGTAAATCCTACACGATTATACCCCTTCTTACCTGCAATAATCCCCGGGATAAATCCCAACGCTATTGATATTACAAGCGGCAACAAAAGTGTTGCTATATTTATTTGTGGCATTGTATTAATTCCTCCTGTTTCATGGTTCATAAAGCACCAATCACTTCTTCCATATTTATCACATTCTTCATCTGTCATTGCTCGTATTGACATATGGCAACAAATATTTTTATATGCTCATTTCTGAAACTTCTTTGCTGCTTCTCTGAACATTCTGTCAATTTCAGGATCCAAAGTGAAACTAACCGGCTCAACAGATTCTTCCTTCTCAGCACTCTTTTCGAATCTCATTACAAATTCTTCAAAAGACCCAGCAACCATCACAAAGTTATCTTTATTCCTATCATGAAACCAGAACCAGATTGAGTTATCTTGCTTATCCATACATGCCAGATCTCCTCCAGGGAGGTCTGCTATAGGTATGACATCATCCATTACAACATCTGCCCAATCTTTCATCTCACCAACGATGTTTCCTAAGCAGTCCTGCAATCCAAATAACATGTCCACCATATACTGCTCCGTATTTCCCTCATCGTCCTTGTATAAGAACCTGTAATCATCTTTAATGTAGTCGTTTCCATGATGTTTAAGGAAATAAGCATAAACATCATCATAACGAACTCCATACTTATCAAAAAAAGCCCTTACCTGATCATCCGTTTTCTCTGTGAGTTCATGAAGCGTATCATCCAGAATTTCCTGAAGTTTATTCAAATAACTATCGTTCATTTTACGTCATTACCCTCTATCAATATATTCCACGTCAAACACAGAACAAAGCATTCCTTGAATTACCATGGTATGCGCTTCATTGTAATCCTCAAGAATCTGGCGTTTTTCTTCTTCGGAAACCACATCAAAATCACCAAAACCATTGATGATTTCTTTTACCCAATCCTTATTAGGGATCTTATGGTACAGATGTGCAGTAAAGCCTTTAGACATAATAAGAATCATCAGTACAGCTCGTACTTCGTCAGCAAACCTGGGTGTCGCTTTTACAGACTCGTTTGTTGACATTACTATATCCACAATTTGCTTTGTTCTATCGGCATCGTCGCTTGTGCTGATGCTATGTATCTTTTCCATGTAATAAGTAGACATGCTATACTTCCTTTTGTAATTTCATGAATCTGCCTCATCATATCGTTGCTCGGAATACTTAGAAATCCATCCATCTGATGTGTACAGTTCTCCCGCTAAGCCATCGCTCATCTCATTGAGGTTGTCTTTATCGACAATCAATTTAAGTCACTTCCCATTTCAAAAGCTCTTTTAATAATAATGTTATTGAGTAGTATACTTTTGAATCACACCATTTAGCTTCTCATCTTTGAATGATTCTATTTTTTCTTTTAACGTCATATTTCTTTCTAATTTATCTAAATCCACCCCATGCTTAAGCATAACCTCTAGAATGGCGCAATTGTTATCATTTCTAGAGCTGAC
>JAEEGK010008167.1_pt1 | contig 24770 bp, 37 predicted proteins | sample 8958771 | NCBI WGS metagenome assembly JAEEGK01 (sample SAMN16246547, study PRJNA631951) | gut metagenome | biome: gut microbiome; feature: rumen; material: SC-attached | host: Bos | place: Iran: Karaj | collected 2018-10
CTATAAATTATCACGTTATGCTTGTTATTTAATAGCTCAAAACGGAGATTCTCGAAAGAAAGTAATTGCTCTTGCTCAAACATATTTCGCAGTACAAACTAGAAAGCAAGAGCTTACTGAAAGGGAATATAGTTTATTATCTGAAGATGAAAAAAGATTTTACCAAAGAGATTTAACTCGAAAAGGCAATTATTCATTAAACCAAGCAGCAAAAGATGCAGGAGTTAAGAATTTTGATAGATTTCATAATAGCGGTTATAGAGGCTTATATAATGGAGAAACAGCTGATGATATAGCTAAAAGAAAGGGTTTAAGATATAGGGAAGATATATTAGATAATATGGGAAGCGAAGAACTCGCAGCGAATTTATTTAGAATTACTCAAACAGAGGCAAAATTAAGAAAAGATAATATTCAAGGAGAAAATAAAGCAAATGAAACACATTATAAAATAGGCAAAAAAGTACGAAAAGCAATTGCAGATATTGGAGGAACTATGCCTGAAGATTTACCTACACCTGAAAAAAGTTTAAAACAGTTGGAAAAAGAAAATAAACTTCTAAAAGAAGAAAATTGAAAAAAGCCGTCAATAAGTATTATTTGACGTTTACATAAGCTTATGATAAAATAGTCCTCGATAAAAAAAGTATATATACCCTTTGAAGAATAAGCCATTTGTTTGGGAGGGAGACGTAAAATGGAAAAAAAGTTTAAAATCATGATCATTGTTGCCATAATAGTAGGCATTACAGTAGGAATTGTGCTTGGCTTCTGTTGGCCACTTTGTCGTCTGGCTTTTGAAAATCGAAACATGGAGGTAGATTATAAACCTTTAGAAGAAATTGTACTTGCAGTATCCAAAGGCGAGAGCTATCCGGAAAACGAGAATATAAAAGTAACTTCTAAAACAGAGGCTGATAAAGTCGCAATAGAAGTGTCGTATATGTTTTCAGGGGAAAAAATTAGGGAAGTAAGAGCATATTTTCCAATAGAAGAAATAACGTTTAAAGAAGGAAAAGTTGCGAATTTAACTTTAGATTACTCCAAAGCAAAATATGAGTACAGTAATTTCCTGCAGCCAGCAATATTCATAGTTGGTTTACTTTTGGGGAGTGCGCTTATAGCATGTATGGCTTTTCTTTTAATGTTGTCTGTATGTATCTTGGCAGATGGAATTATTTTTGCAATACTATCTATACAGTTAAAGAGACTGCGGAATAAGGCTTGAAACATGGTTCCAAATTCTACGATTGGAGAAGAAAAATGAAAATATACAGGAATATAGTCATAATCGTAGGAATTATTCTGGGGATACTCCTGCCAATATGGCTTCGCTTTGATTCACCAAAGGCAAAGATAGTATTTGATACATCTTTTCCTGAAATGGACCAAGAATACCTTAAGAGTATTGCTTTGGAATTTGCAAATGGGAAAGAACCAGTTCTAGCTGAGGGTATAAGTACAGAATATGGATTAGATTCTAAGACATTTAGAGTTGTAGTATCTCAAGAAGTAAGAGGAATAAAGAACTTTTATACACTTGTAGCAACCTTTCCGGTAGCTGGAGTTGACGTCCGGTTTGAAGATGGCACGGTAAATGGAACTTTTGCGATTGAATCTGACAATGGCAGCTATAGTTACTATGGGAATAACGACAAGACCCATAAAGACGAAGTTAGAGAATCTTGTGTGATAATAGCGTTTATGGTTCCATTTTTCCTGTGGTTCTTTTTGTATTGGTTGCCAATGGAAATTAAGGAACTAGCAAAAAGGCCAAAGCACCAGTTGAGAGAAGAAGACTTTCAATGAGGAGGAGCCAAGGTGTACATTATTCCATATAAACGTACGCAGAACGATTCTACAACTAGGCGCGGCCCGGCATTGGATTATCTTGGGCGCAAGCCGGCACCCACTAGTCCTAATAAGGATCCATACTGGACTTTACGGATAGATGATGAAAAGAGGAAGAAAAAAGAATAAGTGATTTCATAAGAGTAGTTCGCGTTTTGTGGGCTACTCTTTTCTTGTAAAATAGTGTTGACGTCTATATAAAGTTGTAATAAAATGATATCTGATGAAAAGTATATATATGCCCTTTGAAGAATCAACCATTTATATGGAAGGGAGTCGTAAAATGTTTGAAAATATCTTAGTTTTCGCATTTGCCTTTGCAATTATTATTTTGGGAATAACAGCATGGATCCAAGATCGTAGATATTTCAAGAGTTTAATCGTCCGATATGAGTACATTAAACCGCAGACTTTTCTTCGTTGCAAAGAGACTACTATCGAATCTAACAACATACCAGTATCATTTGCTTCAAATGTTGACTGGAGCAAAGAAAAAATGTTTTTGTGAAATTGCAGATAAAAAACAAGGCATCGCTTTAAATATTGGCGGTGTCTTGTTTTTATAGAAAAATATTGTCGAAAATTCTTCAATATGATAAAATTTAATATGTGAAAAAGAGGTGGGAAAATTGAGCTTTATATTTGGATTACTTGGTGGATTACTTGGAATAATTCTTGCTGTAGTTATATTAATATTTATAGTTTATATAAGTGTACAAAGATTTGTTGGAGGTGTAAACTTAAGAGATCTTTTTCGTGTTGCTAAAAATGTAAAAGATATACAAAGGCAAGAGTATTCTAGAGAAAAAGAAGTAAATGGAATGACTAAAATTTACGAACCTCGAATCATAGAAGATTTTGGAGATTTCAATAAAGAATTATTATATAACGTTGTAGAAAAAGGACTTACAAGTATATTTAACTCGATAGAAAACAAGTCTATGAAATATATAAAAGAAAATAAAGATTTAAAACTACTTGAGCCAGAAATGGAAGAGTTTATAAATGATATAAAAAATAGAGAAGTAGATATTTCCTATGATGCAATCAAGTTCCATAAACATGCTATAAAAAAATATGAAAGAATGGATGGTATGGCAACAGTTACAGTATCATCAACAGTAGAATATTACTATAAAAATAGTGAAGCTAAAAATGATTACAGCGATATAAAGAAACAAACGAGATACACAACTAAATTTGTATATATTTATGATGATCAAAAATTAGATCCATCAAAAATCTCATTTGCTATAAATTGTCCTAACTGTGGAGCACCTCTAAAAAGTGTAGGCGCAGGAGAGTGTGCTTATTGTGGGACTTACGTTGAACCGGTAAATTTAAAGTCATGGAAAATGCTTTCATATAAAGAAGACTATGATTAAAATTGTGTTACAAGAATATTAAATATTACTTTTCCATATTCTTACCATTGAAATATGACCAATAATGGAATAAAATATGTTTGAAAACTTGTACATAGGGGTGAGGAATATGAAAAAGTTTTTAATCGGATTATTAATAGGAAGTATTATAATTTTTAATACTTCTTTTGCATATACAAAAATTTACGATATGAAAACAGAAGAAGTGCCAGTAGCAAGCGGTGTTACGTACAAAAACCTTAAAAGGCTTACGACTTCTGGTTGGCTAAATATAAATATTTTAAAAGTAGATCTTACTAATAAATACGTTAAATTAGATATGTTGACGTCTTCTAAAGGACTTCATACCTTGGAAACCGTCAAGAATATGGCAACAGCAAATAACGCAGTTGCTGCTATTAATGCTGACTTTTTTTCATGGGACGGGGCATATAATGGTTATCCAGTAGGCTTTACAATGAAAAACGGAGAAGTAGCTAGTAGTGCATATTATAAAAATGCAACAGTAAATACACTAGCATCTTTACTCATAGATTCAAAAAATAATACATTGTATTCATATATAAAAATGGACGAAATGAAAGTATATAACGATAATGGCGACGTTATGCCAATAGCCGAGGTAAATAAAATATCTTCGAATTACTTAACACCAGTTATTTTTACGCCAGCTTTTGGTACTAAATCGCCTGGAAATTCTAAAATTTGGGATACAGTTGAATTTGTTGTAGAGGATAATAAATTAAAAGAAATTAGAGATTGTATGGAAGGTGCAACTATACCTGAAAACGGTTATGTTATTTGCGCAAGACTAGACAATGCGTTTACACTAAAATGTATGTTTAATGTAGGGGACGAAGTGCATTTAGATATAAAAACAAATATTGGAGCAACTGGTATAGAAACGGCTGTTAGTGGTGGCGCATTGCTTGTAAATAATGGAAGCGTTCTTACAGACTTCTCTCACAATATATCTGGATATGAGCCTAGAAGTGCAATAGGCACAAGTAGTGACGGAAAAACCTTATATATGGTAGCCGTTGATGGTCGAGGGATAAGTAAAGGTGTTACTCAAATAGAACTTGCTTATTTAATGAAAGAAGTAGGATGCCATAATGCTATAAATCTTGATGGCGGTGGCTCAACATATATGGTAGGAAGACTTGCCGGTACAGATACACTTTCTACATTAAATGTTCCAACAGAGTCGAGACGTGTTGTAGATAGCTTGGGAGTAATGTCTCTTGCACCAAAAAGCGGAAAAGTAGATGGACTAATTATAAATGCAGAATATGATACTATTTTTTCTGGATATGAAACGAAACTTACTGTTTCGGCTTATGATGAATATGTAAATAAAGTGAATGTAAACCAAAATGATGTTAGCTGGAAGGTAGAAGGAGTTAAAGGTACAGTAAAAAACGGAATTTTTAATCCCACAACTTCTGGAGATGCGGTACTTACAGCAACGTATAAAGGTGCTAGTCAAAAGATAAATATAAAAGTTTTAGGAGATATAGGAGAAATTGATGCTGGAAGTAGGGAAGTTACTTTAGCTAAAGGTCAAACTTATATTATCCCTATAATAATAAAAGATTTATATGGTTATATGGCCCCATACAAGGCTGAAGATTTGAAGTTTACAACCTCTAATAATAATTGTGTAGTTAGTGAAAAAGCAGTTGTTACTGCTAAAGAAATTGGTTCAACGTTAATAACAATCATATCTCCTACACAAACTGCGAAAGCTTTCATAAAGATAAATGTAGCAGGAGAGCATGAAGAAAAGATAGAAGATTTTGAAGAATTAAATGCTAAATTTAGAGGGTACCCAGAAGAAGTAGAAGGTAAATTAGCACTCTCTACTATGAGTTATAAAGGAGATAAATCGTTTAAGTTGTCTTATGACTTTACTGAAGTAGGTGTAACACGTGCTGCGTATATAATGTTTGATGATCCTATAGAAATAACGGAGGATACTATAAAATTAAGCTTTTGGGCTTATTCTAAAAAGGCACAAGACGAAGTTTTACTAAAAGCTCAAATAACAGATGATACCGGTTATGAAAATTTAATGGAAATTTCTAAAGGGGTAAAGAAAGGTTGGAACAAGTATGAACTAGATGTTTCGAGCCTTGAATTACCTGGAACTTTAGATAGAATATATATTGCACAAACAGCAGATAAAAAACCGGTAGATGATTATATAAATGTAGATGAACTTATATTTACTAAAAAGGGAACTGCCGAAAGTAGCAACATAGTTTTACCTAATAATACAAAGCCTATTGACCTTTTTGAGAGAGAAGAAGAATTAGAGGAAGATGGTTTTAGATTCTTATTCTGTGGAGATGTTGTAGGTGAAAATACATTGTATGATCAAATGAAAAAGAATAGGTTAAATAAAGTCGCAAAGGATGTCGAATTTTGCATACTAGGCAACGGAGCGTTAGATACTGAAAAAGACCAAATTGTAATAAATGGAAAATACTCATTTACAGAAAAAAATGATGTAGCTGTATTAAAACTTGCAAATAGTGGTAGGGGGATTCTTTCCACATATACAGATGAGTGGGGTTGGTTAGTTGAAAAATTAAATGGAACAAAAGCTAAGAACTTGTTAGTTGTTATGCCTAAAGAAGTAGAAAAAAGTTTCTCAGATAGCCAAGAAAAGAAATTATTCAAACAAGTTTTAACTGAGTACGAAGAAAAGAATAATGCTAATATCATATTCTTAGTTTTAGGGGAAGAAACAGGCTTTTCTATGTATGAAGGAACAAAGACTATTTTTGCTGGAAATAAAGTTTACGACACAATTCGTGCTAGAATGTATAACGATAAATATATTTTGTTTACAGCGAATAAAGATTTACTAACCTATCAAATATTGAATATTTTTGAATAATTTGTCTAAAAAATCGCATTATAATACTAGGTGAGAATATGAATATGCGATTTGGATTTTTAGGAAATAGCAAAATACTAAAAGACTGTTCTACAAATAAAACAGTTTCTGTTGAGGTTTTGAGTAAGCAAGATGATATAGATAAAAAGATTAATAGACTTAGGAAAGTGGCTAAAGATAATATTTTAAATACATTAAAAATATTGGAAAATAATAAAGCTTTGGGAATAAACGTATATGGTTTAAGCTCAAAGCTTTTTCCACTTCCTAACTATCCAGATTTAGAGTATTTTAAATATATAGATTCATTAAAGAATGAGTTACTTGAACTAGGAAATTATATAAAAGAAAATAATTTTAGGGTAAATATTCATTTGGAAAACACAATTATACTTAACTCTATATCAGATAAAGTATTGCAAGATGCAATAAAAGATATAAAGTATCAAAATGTTTTATTAAATTATATGGGACTGGATGAAAAATATAAAATAATTATTAATGTTGGCGGGGCATACAGAAATAAAGTTGATGCTATGGAAAGATTTTATGAGACTTTGACTAATTTACCTAAAAACTTAAAGAAACGCTTGGCATTAAAAAATGACGATAACACACTTTCACCTAATTTTATGATAAAAATTTGCAATCAGTTTTCTATACCATTTTTCTTAAATATAGATGACAAAAATATAGATAGTGAAGCAATAATAAAAAGTGCAAAAAGCTGGGAAAAAGAAGATATCCCAGCATTGTTTGGATTAAGATCTAATAGTGGAATCGCAAAATTAAATGGTGTTAATAATGCAGATATTATTTTAGGAAATGCAGATAAAGATTTAAGCGTATTAAGACTCATGGGCAAGATATGATTGTATAGCATATTTTACTTTATACCAAACAAAACTTACTAAATAAGAAGCAGATAAAACGATAGCAAAACGTATTACAGTATCGATTATATAATTAATAAAATGATTATTTGTAATTATAATAAAACCAGGAAAATTTACCGCAAGTAAGTATAGAAAAACGGGGTGAATAAGGTAGATTATAAATGAATGTTGGCTTATTTTATTTAAAAATGGAGTTTTTCTATTTAGTTGTTTGAAAAAGTAGAGTAGAGAAGTACAAATTATACACCAATAGATTGGGGAAACTATTAATTGCGTTCTGCCATTAAAATTAATAAAACCCCAATATACATATATATAGCCAGATATTATTGAAAATATAATTAAAGCAATAGAAACCAATTTATTAGATATTTTTTTTATTTTGGAATAATTAATTCCAAGCCACATTCCTAAAATAACAGGCAAAAAGTATGTTATTAGGAAAATAGGGTGGTATATAAGTTTTTTTAGTATATTAAATCTAAATTCAAATAAGAAAACATAGTGAATTAAAGCAGCTAAGAAAACTACTAGTAAAAAGCTTTGAAGTAAATTGAAGTCTAAATTTAATTTTATTTTCTTTTTCTTTAATATTTTTTTTATTTTCTTTTTTAAATTCTTTTCCCAAAAATCTCTTACTATCCAAATTAGAGGGAAGAAGACATATAATTGGATGATTATAGGTAAGAAATACAGATGATATGCTGCATTTCCGGTTAAGAGCATTTCAATAAATTCTTGCTTGGTGATGAGTTCATGGGTTGTTACGTTTTCAAATTTATTAAATAAAAGCATATAAACTAATGTCCAAAAAATTAGTGCAAAGGTGACTCTTACTAATCTTTTAGAAGTAAATTCTATCCAATTTATTTTCTTTAGTTTTTTTGCCTGAACGGTCATAATCATAGCACTAATAAACAAAAAGCAAGGTACAACAAAAGTTAGGGCACAATTTAATATGCCCACAAAATTATATGTAAAAACATCTTCTTTATAATAAACATAAGTAGAAGTAAGATGTATAACTATTACAAACAAAGTTATAAGTCCACGCAAAGAATCAAGTTCTTTAATTCTTCTCATAAAATTTCCTCCGTTACCTAAAAAGTTTATCAAAATAAAATGCAGATTTCAAGCGAAAGAAAAAATGTTAAAAATGTTAAAAAAATACCAAAAAAGTATTGCCAAAATCTAGTTTCTGTTGTAAAATAATAACTGTTGTGACATAACTTGAAGTTTAAATATAGGTAGAGTTGCCTTATAGAGCCAATATTTAAACTTTCTAATTCAAAACAATTAAAGAGTTTTGAATTTGCGTTGAAGCGAAAAGTGGCGCAAACCGGAGACGGTAAGGTGGGAATTTTCGTGGAGCATGTCCGATTTTAAACCGGGCGACAAGCTGAAGATTTTTAAGATTTAACTGTAAGGTTTCATTCTTTTGAATTTTACCCGGGCTTTAGACTGATTATAAGTCTAGTTTTTTAGTCACGGGTTTTTAAATGAGATTGCACGAAACACCAGGAAACGTTGTAAAGAATTAAAACACTTGCCGCTATAATTAAATCAAAAAAAGGAGGAATTGATGTGACAAGTAACAGCGAAAAAATCAGAATCAGATTGAGGGCTTATGAACATCAAATATTAGACCTTTCAGCAGCAAAGATAATCGATACTGCTAAAAGAACAGGAGCAAAAATTTCAGGACCTATTCCACTTCCAACTGAAAAGGAAGTAGTTACAATTTTGAAATCTCCTCATAAGCACAAAGATTCAAGAGAACAATTCGAAATGAGAACTCACAAGAGACTTATCGATGTTCTTTATCCTACTCAAAAAACAATTGAGGCACTAACAAAGTTAGATTTACCTGCCGGAGTAGAAATCGAAGTAAAATTATAATTAAGTAATGAAAAGCAAATTCGTTTAATGCTTTTCGGTCATGTTCGTTTTTACGAACCAATAACCTAAGGAGGAGAAAGAAATGAAAAAAGCTATTTTAGCTAAGAAAATTGGTATGACACAAATTTTCTTAGAAGATGGAAAATTACTTCCAGTTACAGTAGTTGAAGCAGGACCATGCGTAGTTATCCAAAAGAAAACTGTTGAAACTGACGGATACAATGCTGTAAAAGTTGCTTTTGGCGAAATCAGAGAAAAATTAGTTAATAAAGCTAAGAAGGGTGAATTTGCAAAAGCAAATGTTGAAGTAAAAAGATATATTAGAGAATTAAGACTTGACGATGTTTCTAACTTAAATGTTGGAGATGAAATCAAGGTTGATGTATTTGCTGAAGGAGATACAATTGACGCTAGTGGCGTTACAAAAGGTCATGGTTTCCAAGGTGTTATCAAGAGACACGGAGCTCATCGTGGACCTATGGGTCACGGTTCTATGTACCACAGACGTCCAGGTTCTATGGGACCAACATCCTCTCCAGGACGTGTATTTAAAGGAAAGAAATTGCCTGGACATATGGGTGTAAATAACGTTACAATTCTTAACTTAAATGTAGTTAAAGTTGATGTTGACAAGAATCTATTATTTATAAAAGGCAGTGTACCTGGAATAAAGGGAAGCTTACTTTGCTTAAGAGATTCTGTTAAGAGCAAGTAAGGAAGGAGGATAAAAGATGCCTAAGGTTGATTTATATGATATAAATGGAAAAGTTATTGGCGACATCGAATTAAAAGATGAAATCTTTAACGCTGAAATAAATACAGATGCTATGTACTTAGCAGTAGAAAGCTATCTTGCAAACCAAAGACAAGGTACACAATCTACCAAAACAAGATCAGAAGTTAGTGGCGGTGGTGTAAAACCTTGGAGACAAAAGGGTACAGGTCGTGCTCGTCAAGGTAGTATTCGTGCTCCACAATGGATTCACGGTGGTATAGCTTTAGGTCCAAAGCCTAGAACATATACAATAAGATTAAACAAGAAAGTTAAGAGAACAGCATTAAAATCTGCTCTTAGCTCAAAAGTTGCTGAAAGCAATATAGTTGTTTTAGATAAACTTGAATTATCTGAAATCAAAACAAAGAATATGGCAGAAATCTTAAAGAACTTAAATCTTGAAACTAACGCATTATTGGTTTTAGGAGATAAGAACGAAAATGTAGTAAGATCTGCTAAAAATATTCCAAACGTAAAAACAGCATATGTTAACACAATTAACGTATATGATATTGTTAAATATAACAAGTTTATAGTAACTGCTGACGCAGTACACAAGATTGAGGAGGTGTACGCATAATGACAGCACACGATGTTATAATAGCTCCAATTATTACTGAAAAAAGTAATTTGGACATGAATGAAGGAAAATATACTTTTAGAGTAAACAAAGATTCTTCTAAAACAGAAATCAAAAAAGCAGTTGAAGAATTATTCAATGTAAAGGTTGTTGCTGTAAACACAGTTTCTATGCCTGGTAAGGAAAAGAGAATGGGAGTTCATTCTGGTAAAACACCTGATTGGAAAAAAGCAATTGTTAAAATTGATAGAGATCCAGCAGATGTTGCTTATTTAGATAAAGGCGGAAAAGAAGTAAAACCTAGCAAGAAATATAATACTGAAATTGCAGATTTCAATCCACAAGTATAGTGGAAAAAGTAGGTATAGGGAATTAACCCTGCAAAACTAAATAGAAATGGAGTGAAATATAATGGGAATTAAAAGATATAACCCAACTACTCCTTCAAGACGTGGAATGACTGTTTCAACATTTGATGAAATTACAAAGAAAACTCCAGAAAAGTCACTTCTTGCACCACTTAATAAAAAAGGTGGAAGAAACTCTTATGGAAGAATAACAGTTAGACACATTGGTGGAGGAAACAAAACAAAATATAGAATAATTGATTTCAAGAGAAATAAAGATGGAATGAATGCTACTGTAATTGGAATAGAATATGATCCAAACAGAAGTGCAAATATCGCTTTACTTGAGTATGAAGATAAAGAAAGAAGATATATTTTAGCACCTATCGGATTAAAAGATGGAGATATAGTTCGTTCAGGAGCAGATGCAGATATTAAACCTGGTAATGCTCTTCCAATTGAAAATATTCCAGTTGGTACAATGATTCACAATGTAGAAATGAAACCTGGTAAAGGTGGTCAATTAGTAAGATCTGCCGGAAATGCAGCGCAAATACTTGCAAAAGAAGGCGATTACGCTCATGTAAGACTTCCTTCAGGCGAAATGAGATTAATAAGAGTAAAATGTAAAGCTACTATAGGTGAAGTTGGAAATACAGAGTATGAAAATATTCACTTAGGAAAAGCCGGAAAAACAAGACATTTAGGTATTAAACCAACAGTTCGTGGTGCGGTTATGAACCCTAACGATCACCCACACGGTGGTGGTGAAGGTAAGTCTCCAGTTGGACACGCAGGACCACTTACTCCATGGGGTAAACCAGCTCTTGGATATAAGACTAGAAATAAGAAGAACCCTTCAAATAAATATATTGTAAGAAGGCGTAAGTAAAAGTTAAAATGCTATCAGTGAATCTGGTAGAAATAAACGAAGAGGAGTGAATAATTTTGAGTAGATCATTAAAAAAAGGACCTTTCGTTGCTGAAAGTTTAATGAAGAAAGTTCAAGAAATGAATAAGAGTAACGAAAAGAGTGTAATAAAGACATGGTCAAGATCTTCAACAATTTTCCCTAACATGGTTGGTCATACAATAGCTGTACATGATGGAAGAAAACATGTGCCTGTATATATAACCGAAGAGATGATAGGTCATAAATTAGGAGAATTTGCACCAACAAGAACATTTAAAGGCCATACAGACCGTGCTGCTAAAGCAGCCGCTACTGCTGGTGGTAAGAAGTAGTTGAAAGGAGGAAATTAAATTGAGTACAAGAACGAAGGAAGAGATTCAAGAAATTTGGACTGCAACAAACACACCACACACAAAAAGCAATAGACCTCCAAGACTTACTAAAAAGGAAAAGAAATTAATTGGTGTTGGTAAAGATGAAGGAAGAGCTACATTAAAATATGCAAGAATATCTTCAAGAAAAATTAAGATTGTTGCAGATTTAATAAAAGGTAAAAATGCAATAGAAGCTATGAACTTATTAAAGTTCACACCAAAAGCTGGTTCTTCTATTTTAGCTAAGTTATTAAAATCAGCTATGAGTAATGCTGAAAATAATAATAATTTATCAACAGATAAGTTAGTAGTTGCTGAAGTTTATGCAAACCAAGGCCCTACAATGAAGAGATTAATGCCAAAGGCACAAGGTAGAGGAGCTAGAATTCGTAAAAGAACTAGTCACGTTACTGTAGTGTTAAGAGAAGCTAAATAAGGAGGAGAATCAAATGGGACAAAAAACACACCCTACTGGTGTTAGAGTTGGTATCATTAAATCTTGGGATTCTAAATGGTATGCAGATAAGAAAACATTTGGAGACACCCTTGTTGAAGATAACAAAATTCGTAAATATGTAAAAAATAAGTTATTTGTTTCTGGAGTTGCTAAAGTTGAAATTGAAAGAACTGCTGGAAACATCAAAGTAAAGGTTAATACAGCAAAACCTGGTATCGTAATTGGAAAAGGCGGAAACTTAGTTGAAGTTTTACGTGGTGAACTTCAAAAAATGACAGGAAAAGAAGTTTCAATAGATATTGTTGAAGTAAAGAATCCTGAAGTTAACGCACAATTAGTTGCTGAAAATATTGCTGGTCAAATTGAAAATAGGGTTGCTTTTAGACGTGCTATGAAACAAGCAATGAGTAAAGCAATGAAGATGGGAGCAAAGGGAATTAAAACTTCTGCATCTGGAAGATTAGCAGGAGCTGAAATTGCTAGAACAGAGCATTATCATGATGGAACAATTCCTCTTCAAACTTTAAGAGCAGATATTGATTACGGTTTCTATGAAGCTGATACAACATATGGAAAAATCGGTGTTAAAGTTTGGATCTATAAAGGTCAAGTGCTTCCTACAAATAAAAACAAGAAAGTAGCAAAAAAAGCTGAGGGGGGCGAATAATTATGTTGATGCCTAAAAGAGTAAAATATAGAAAAATGCAAAGGGGTAGAATGAGAGGAATAGCAACACGTGGTAACGTTGTAAGTGACGGAGAATTTGGTTTACAAGCAACAGAACCTGCGTGGATTACAGCTAACCAAATCGAAGCTGCCAGAATTGCAATGACACGTTATATTAAACGTGGTGGTCAAGTTTGGATTAAGATTTTCCCTGACAAGTCAGTTTCTAAGAAACCTGCTGAAACTCGTATGGGTAGTGGTAAAGGTTCACCTGAATACTGGGTTGCAGTTGTAAAACCAGGAAGAATACTTTTTGAAATTGCTGGAGTTAGCGAAGAATTAGCAAGGGAGGCTATGAGACTTGCAAGTCACAAACTTCCAATAGCTACAAAATTCGTTGCTCGTGAAAAAAACATAGGTGGTGAAGAGAATGAAGCCAAGTAAAGTTAGAGAAATGTCAGATGTTGAATTGGAAAATGAATTATCTAATTTGAAATCACAACTTTTCAAATTAAGATTCCAAAGTGCAACAAACCAATTGGATAATCCATTACAAATAAAATCAGTAAGAAAAGATATTGCAAGAGTTAAAACGATTATGAGAGAAAGAGAATTAAAAGCACAAAATGCTTAACTTATGCGAATATAAATATATACTGTGAAAATTCTTGAGAGAGGAGGATTTATAATGGAAGAAACCAGAGGAAGAAGAAAAACAAGAATCGGAAAAGTAGTAAGCAACAAAATGGATAAGACAATAGTTGTTACTATATCTGAAAATAAAAAACATCCTTTATACAATAAAGTTATGAAGTCAACATATAGATTAAAAGCTCATGACGAAGAGAATGCTTGTGGAATAGGTGATACAGTAAAAGTATCTGAAACAAGACCTCTTAGCAAAGATAAAAGATGGAGATTAGTAGAAATAGTTGAAAAAGCTAAATAATATAAAACTCAATTAAAAGGAGTGAAAAAAATGATACAAGTACAAACAAGATTAAAAGTTGCTGATAATACAGGAGCTAAAGAAGTTATGTGCGTAAAAGTTCTTGGCGGTTCCCGTAGAAAATATGCAAATATTGGTGACATAATCGTTGTTTCTGTTAAAACAGCAACACCCGGTGGAGTTGTAAAGAAAGGTGAAGTTGCTAAGGCTGTTGTAGTTCGTTCTACAAAAGGTATTAAGAGAAATGACGGAACAGCAATAAAATTTGACGAAAACGCAGCAGTTTTGATAAGAGACGATAAGACCCCTAGAGGGACACGTATCTTTGGACCTGTTGCTCGTGAATTAAGAGAAAAAGATTTTATGAAGATTATATCATTAGCACCAGAAGTATTATAGAATCTATAAGATTTTGGTGATAAGAGGGGTGAAAAAGATGAACATAAAAAAAGGTGATACAGTTCAAATCGTATCTGGAGATGATAAAGGTAAGAAGGGAAAAGTACTTCAAGCTATTCCTTCTGAAAATAGAGTTTTAGTAGAAGGTATCAATGTTCAAACAAAACATACAAAACCAAAACGTGCTGGTGAAACTGGCGGAATTGTAAAACAAGCTGCGCCTGTTAATGTATCTAACGTTATGGTAGTTTGTAAGAAATGTAATTCTGTTACAAGAGTAGCAAATACAATCTTAAGTGATGGAACAAAAGTAAGAACATGTAAAAAATGCAATGAACCATTAGACATAAAGTAAAGGAGGGAATCTAAATGGAAAGATTACGCGAAAAGTATGATAGCGAAATTAAAGCAGCTATGAAATCAAAATTTAACTATAGTTCTGTAATGCAGATTCCTAAACTTGAAAAAATAGTTATTAACATGGGTGTTGGTGAAGTAAGAGAAAACGCTAAAGCCCTAGAGAGTGCTATAAAAGATATGGAAACAATAACAGGACAAAAAGCAGTAGTAACTAAAGCTAAAAAAGCTATTGCTACATTCAAAATCAGACAAGGAATGAATATAGGTTGTAAAGTAACTTTAAGAGGAGAAAAAATGTATATTTTCTTAGATAAATTAGTAAATATAGCATTACCTCGTGTAAGAGACTTTAGAGGAGTTAACCCTAATTCATTTGATGGAAGAGGAAATTATTCAATGGGTATAAAAGAACAATTAATTTTCCCTGAAATCGATTATGATAAAGTAGACAAAATCAGAGGAATGGATATCATATTTGTTACAACAGCGAACACAGATGCTGAAGCAAAAGAATTGCTTACATTGTTTGGTATGCCATTTGCTAACTAATTAAAATTTTCGGAACAGGAGGAAATGCGCTATGGCAAAAAAATCAATGATTGCTAAGCAAAAGAGAACACAAAAATTCTCAACTAGAGAATATAATAGGTGCAAAATTTGTGGAAGACCACATGCATATATTAGAAAGTTTGGAATTTGCCGTGTATGCTTCAGAGTATTAGCTCATAAAGGTGAAATCCCTGGAGTTAAGAAAGCAAGCTGGTAGAATCGCAAAAGTTTGCAGAGCAAATTTTGTGAACATATCTATGAATTTGAATTCCTAAAGAAGGAGGGAAAATATAATGAATTTAACAGATCCAATCGCTGATATGTTAACAAGAATCAGAAATGCAGGAACTTCTAGACATGAAACAGTTGATGTTCCAAAGTCAAAAATGAAGAAAGCAATAGCTGATATCTTGGTTGAAGAAGGATATATAAAAGGATATACCGAGGACGATAGAAATATCAAAATTACTTTGAAATATGTTGGCAACAAACAAAAAGCAATTTCAGGGTTAAAGAGAATAAGTAAACCAGGTCTTCGTGTATATGCAGACTGTGAAAACTTACCTAAAGTATTAAACGGTTTAGGAATCGTATTAGTATCTACATCAAAGGGAGTTATGACAGATAAGAAAGCACGTGAAGCCGGAGTTGGCGGAGAAGTGCTAGCATACGTTTGGTAGAGGGGTGAAAAAAATGTCAAGAATAGGAAAAGAACCTATAGCAATTCCTGCCGGTGTAGAAGTAAAGGTTGATGGAAATACAGTTACTGTAAAGAGTAGTAAAGGAACATTGACAAAAACTTTTCACGCCAACATGAAAATTGCTGTTGAAAATAATGAAATAAAGGTAACAAGACCTGATGACACAAAGCAAAACAAAGAACTTCACGGTTTAACAAGATCTTTACTTAACAATATGGTAAAGGGTGTTTCTGAAGGATTTGAAAAGACTTTGGAAATCAACGGTGTAGGTTACCGTGCACAAAAACAAGGAAAGAAACTTGTTATGAACTTAGGATATTCTCATAACGTAGAAATGGAAGAACCTGAAGGAATAACAATAGAAGTTCCAAATCCTAATAGTATAATTGTAAAAGGAATAGATAATGAAAAAGTAGGCGCTTTTGCTGCTGAAATAAGAACAAAGAGATTACCTGAACCATATAAAGGAAAAGGAATCAAATATTCTTATGAGACAATTAGACGTAAAGAAGGTAAGACAGGAGCTAAGAAGTAGTTCTGTGGTATCACATTAATGGGCTGTAACCCATAAAAAAGGAGTGAAAATAAAATGGTATCAAAACCAAATAGCAATAAACAAAGACAAATTCGTCATATGCGTGTAAGAAATAAGATTTCTGGAACAGCAGAAAGACCTAGATTAAACGTATATAGAAGTCTTAACAACATTTATGTTCAAATAATTGATGATGTTGCTCAAAACACATTAGTTTCTGCATCAACATTAGATGAAGAAATCAAGAGTAAATTAAAAGCAACAGGCAATAAAGAAGCAGCTAAGGCTGTTGGAGAATTAATTGCAAAGCGTGCAATTGAAAAGGGCATAAAAGTAGTAGTATTTGATAGAGGTGGATATATATATCACGGCAGAGTAAAAGAATTAGCTGAAGCTGCACGTGAAGCTGGATTAGAATTTTAATAAAGAGATAAGAGGTGAAAATAAATTATGGATCGTAAACCTGAAAACAATGAGAATAACGGCGTAGAGTTAAAAGAAAAAGTTGTTGCTATTAACCGTGTAGCTAAGGTTGTAAAGGGTGGTAGAAACTTCAGATTTAGTGCTCTTGTAGTAGTTGGCGATGAAAATGGTCATGTAGGAGCTGGAAACGGAAAATCTACAGAAGTTCCAGAAGCTATAAAGAAAGCTATTGAAGACGCTAAGAAGAACATGATTGAAGTGCCTGTAATAGGAACAACAATTCCTCACGAAATAGTCGGAGTTGCTGGTGCAGGAGAAGTATTATTAAAACCTGCGAGCGCTGGTACTGGAGTTATAGCAGGTGGTGCTGTAAGACCAATACTTGAACTTGCTGGAATTAAAGATATAAGAACAAAATGTATCGGATCTAACAATCCTGGTAACGTTGTTCGTGCAACAATGAAAGCTCTAAGTGAACTTAGAACAGCAGAACAAGTTGCAGAATTAAGAGGAAAGAAAGTAGAAGAACTCTAATAATAATATAAATGGAGGTGCAAAAAATGAACTTAAACGAATTAATACCTGCACCGGGTTCTCGTACAAAACCTTATAGAAAAGGTAGAGGTATCGGTTCCGGAAACGGAAAAACAGCAGGAAAAGGTCATAAAGGCCAAAACGCTCGTTCTGGTGGTGGAGTAAGACCAGGATTTGAGGGTGGTCAAATGCCTTTATATAGAAGAATTCCAAAAAGAGGATTCAAAAACGTTATAGCTGTAAAATATAGCGAAATTAACGTTTCTACATTAAATAAATTTGAAGATGGAGCTGAAGTTACACCAGAATTATTAAAAGCTAGTGGCTTAATTAAAAAATTAGAAGATGGTGTATCTGTAATGGGTAATGGTGAAATCACAAAGAAATTAACTGTTAACGCTAACAGATTTACAAAAACAGCTAAAGAAAAGATAGAAGCAGCTGGAGGAAAAGCAATTATAATAAATGCAGGAGAAGAAAAGAAATAAAATTTTCCTTATAATTTAATTTGTTTTTCAAAAGCATATCAATACTATAATAGTATTGAAGAAAGGGGTACAGTATGTTTAAAATCTTAAAGAATGCATTTTCAGTTCCTGATTTGAGAAAGAAAATCTTTATCGTACTTGCTCTTCTATTGGTTTTTAGATTTGGCTCATATATTCCTGTTCCAGGAATAAACAGAACACTTTTACAAGAAGTAATGAGTCAAAGTGCTAATGGAATTTTTGGTATGATTAATATTATATCTGGTGGAGCTTTTGGCAATATTTCAATATTCGCAATGAGTATTACACCATATATTAATGCATCAATTATTATACAACTACTTACAGTTGCAATTCCCGCTTTAGAAAAAATGCAAAAAGAGGGAAACGAAGGAAGAAAAAAATTAGCTCAATATATGAGATATGGAACGATAGTTTTAGCTATCATTCAAGGTATAGGTATTGCAGTTAGCCTTGGAAGAAGTGGAGTTTTATATAATAATGACTTCTTTACAATATTCATAATAGTATTATCCTTAACTGCTGGAACAGCATTTATCATGTGGTTAGGTGAACAAATGACTGAATATGGAATTGGTAATGGTACTTCGCTTATCATCTTTGCAGGTATCTTATCAAGACTTCCTGCAGGAATCCAAAGTTTACTTGCATCCACACAAGCAACAACTTCTTTGATGGGAGCTTTAGCTTTTGCGGCGATATTGATAGTAATGTTATTGTTAATTGCTGCTGTTGTTTGGGTAACAAAGGCTGAAAGAAGGATTCCAGTTCAATATGCAAAAAGAGTTGTTGGAAGAAAAATCTATGGAGGACAAGCATCTCACATCCCTATGTCAGTTAGTATGTCTGGGGTTATGCCAATAATTTTGGCTATGTCACTTATGATGTTCCCTTCAATGATAATATCTGCAGTTACAGGTGGAAACCCTACTGGTTTCTGGAGAGGAGTTTATCAATTATTCTCTGGGGCTGGTAATGGTTGGTATACTTTTGGATATTGTTTGATATATGTTTTATTAATAGTTGGTTTTTCTTTCTTCTACACAATCATAGTATTTAATCCTGTAGAAGTTGCAAATAACTTAAAGAAAAATGGTGGTTTTATACCTGGAATTAGAGCAGGTAAACCAACAGCAGAGTATTTATCTGGAATATTAAATAAGATTACATTGTTTGGTGCTATATTTATAGCCTTTATAGCTATATTCCCAGTTATAGTACAATCAGTAACTGGAATAAGATTAGGCTTCGGTGGAACAGCTCTACTTATCGTAGTTGGTGTTGCATTAGAAACAGTAAAACAATTAGAAGCACAACTTGTAATGAAACATTATAAAGGATTTTTAGATTAATAAACAAATGTAGAGAGCACGAAGGGCAGACTTTTTGTGCCCTCTATAGTTGTTTTTAAGGAGGAAAAATATATGAGATTAGTTATGTTAGGAGCTCCAGGCTCAGGAAAAGGTACACAAGCAGAAAGACTTAGTAAAAAATATAATATCCCTCAAATATCTACAGGAGATATATTTAGAGCTTTGAAAAGAGGAGAACAACTTCCAGGAATGACATTATCTAAAGAAACAATTGATGAAATAAGTTCAATAATGAATAGTGGTAATCTTGTTTCAGACGATATCACAATAAAAGTAATAGAGAATAGAATTGCAATGAGCGATTGTCAAAACGGCTTTATTTTAGATGGTTTCCCTAGAAATATACCTCAAGGAGAAGCGTTAGATAGACTTCTTGAAAAACATAATATAAAGTTAGATGCGGTTTTAGAGTTAGATGTTCCAGACGAAGCAATCGTTGAAAGGTTATCTGGCAGAAGATACTGCAAGGCTTGTGGAAAGACATATAACTTAGAATCTAATATGCCTACTGAAGAAGATAGAGCTAATTGTCCTGAACATTGCGAGAACTTAATTTTACGCGATGATGATAAACCAGAAGTAGTAAAACAAAGACTTGCTACATATCATGATGTAACGGAACATTTAAAACCATATTATAAAAATCAAGATAAGTTAATAACAGTTATAGGAAGAAAGAACCTTGAAAACACAATCAAAGATGTTGACGAGGCGCTTGCAAAGTTATAAAAAGGAAGGATAAAAAATGATTTTAATAAAATCATCAAAAGAAATTGAATATATGAGAGAATCAGGACGGATAGTTGGATTAGCATTAAATGAGATAGAGAAAGCTATACGACCTGGTATAACCACTCATGAACTAGATAGAATTGCTAATGATGTATTAAAGCACGAAGGTGCAATACCTTCTTTTAAGGGTCAAGAAGGATTCGAAGGAAGTGATCCATATCCAGCAACTATATGTGCGTCTGTGAATAATCAAGTTATTCATGGAATACCAGATAGCTATGCATTAAAAGAGGGAGATATAATAAGTATAGACATGGGGGCCGTAAAAAACGGTTATCATGGAGATGCAGCTCGTACGTTTGCAGTTGGAGAGATTTCTAAAGAAGCACAGAAGCTAATAGATGTAACTAGAGAGAGCTTTTTTAACGGAATAAAGTTCGCAAAAGTAGGAAATAGAGTATCTGATATATCTCATGCAGTTCAAGAATATGTTGAAAGCTTTGGATTTTCTGTTGTAAGAGATTTTGTTGGACATGGAGTTGGAAGAGAGCTTCATGAAGAACCAGAAGTCCCAAATTTTGGAAGGCCAGGACATGGACCAAGGTTAGAAAAGGGCATGGTTATTGCTGTGGAGCCTATGGTTAATACTGGCAAGTATGATATAGATATATTAAATAATGGTTGGACTGTAGTAACAAAGGACGGAAGTTTATCTGCTCACTATGAAAATACTATTGTTATTACAGATGGAGAACCGGAGATTTTAACTTTAATTAAGTAGCGGGGCACAAGGTGCTCCACTACTTATAAAAAACACAGTAAAAAAGTACAGATTAAATGTTGACAAAATATGGTTACCGTGATAAAATTAATAAGTTGAATTAAAATTTTAACGAGTTATTGGAGGTTTTTATGGCTAAAGAAGATGTCATAGAAGTTGAAGGAACTGTGCTTGAGGCCTTGCCTAACGCAATGTTCCAAGTAGAGCTTGAAAATGGGCATAAAATACTTGCTCATATCTCAGGAAAACTACGAATGAATTTCATTAAGATTTTGCCTGGAGATAAGGTTAAATTGGAATTATCGCCTTATGATCTTACTCGTGGTAGAATCACGTGGAGAGCTAAGTAAGCTGCTCTTCAATTTAGTACAGAGAGGAATGAAATGAAATGAAAGTAAGACCATCAGTAAAGAAAATTTGCGAAAAATGCAAATTTATCAGAAGAAAAGGAGTTCTTAGAGTTATTTGTGAAAACCCTAAGCACAAACAAAGACAAGGTTAATTAAAAATTAAACCTTTATTTGGCGAAAGCCTAATTAATCATGAAAAATTCAATAGCAAGGGCGGCTGACACCGTTAAGAAATTAATTGTGTTACCTACTATTGTTTTTAATCTAGAGTTAAGGTTGAGCACTTGATTTTAGATGGTTAGTTGTGCCTACTAATTATATAAAAAAGGGCATTAAAATTTTTTGGAGGTGTAAATGAAAATATGGCACGTATCGCAGGTGTTGATTTACCAAGAGAAAAACGTATTGAAATTGGATTAACATATATCTATGGAATTGGAAGAACAATATCTAACCAAATCTTAGCTGAGACTGGTGTTGATCCTGACACAAGAGTAAAAGATCTTACTGACGACCAAATCAGTAAATTAAGAGATGCAATTGAAAAGAATCATAAAGTAGAGGGTGACTTACGTAGAGAAGTTGCTTTAAATATTAAGAGACTTATGGAAATTGGTAGTTATAGAGGTTCAAGACATAAAAAACATTTACCAGCAAGAGGACAAAGGTCAAAGACTAATGCTAGAACTTGCAAAGGTCCTAGAAAGTAAAGGAGGGATGAATGATGGCAAAGACTACTACTAAAAGAGTAAGAAGAGTACAAAGAAAAAATATTGAACGTGGTGCAGCTCACATTCATTCAACTTTTAACAATACAATTGTTACATTGACTGATGAAGCTGGAAATGTAATTTCATGGGCAAGCGCTGGAGAACTTGGATTTAAAGGTTCAAGAAAAAGCACACCATTCGCAGCACAGATGGCAGCAGAAACTGCATCTAAAACTGCTATGGAACATGGATTAAGAAAAGTAGACGTTTTCGTAAAAGGTCCTGGGGCTGGTCGTGAAGCTGCAATAAGAGCACTTCAAGCAACTGGTATTGAAGTAACATCAATAAAAGACGTTACACCAATTCCTCACAATGGTTGTAGACCACCTAAGAGAAGAAGAGTTTAGTATAAATAAGAATTTGATAAGGAGTTGAATATAAATGGCAAGATATACCGATGCATCATGTCGTCTCTGCCGTAGAGAAGGACAAAAGTTGTTCTTAAAAGGAACAAGATGTTATACAGATAAATGTGCTGTTGCCAGACGTTCTCAAGCCCCTGGACAACACGGTGCTAAGAAAAAGAAATTATCTGAATACGGCTTACAATTAAGAGAAAAACAAAAAGCAAAAGTATTCTATGGTGTATTAGAAAGTCAATTTAGAAAATATTTTGAAATGGCTTCTAATAAAAAAGGTATCACCGGTGAAAACTTACTTCAAATATTAGAATTAAGACTTGACAATATTGTTTATAGAATGGGATTAGGAACTTCTCGTGCAGAAGCTCGTCAAATAGTTCGTCATGGACATATTGCAGTTAACGGAAAGAAAGTTAACATTCCTTCTTACTTAGTAAGTAAAGAAGATGTTGTATCTATTCGTGAATCAAGTTTGAATGATGAAAAGTTTAAGTTAATTATGGAACAAACGGCTGGAAGAAATGTACCTGCATGGTTAGATTTCAATGCTGATAAGAAACAAGCTACAGTAGTTGAACTTCCTAAGAGAGAGGATATTGACTTACCAGTACAAGAACACTTAATCGTAGAACTTTACTCTAAGTAATAACTTGACCTAAAGTCTTAGGTATGTAAGATATAGATTTTTTAGAGGAGGTTGTTATATGATAGAAATCGAAAAACCAAAGATTGAATGTGTAGACCTTGATCCCGAAAACGGATATGGTAAGTTCACAGTTGAACCATTAGAACGTGGTTATGGTACAACTTTGGGAAATTCACTTAGAAGAGTATTATTATCTTCTCTTCCTGGTGGAGCAATAAATAGTATAAAAATAGATGGCGTTCTTCACGAATTTTCAACAATTCCTGGAGTAGTTGAAGACGTTACAGAAATAATACTTAATGTAAAACAACTTGCACTTAGAATAGATAGTGAAGGCGAAAAAACACTAACTATAGATGCAACAAAAGAAGGAGTTGTAACAGCAGCAGACATTAAGACCGATGCAGATGTTGAAATATTAAATCCAGATTTATATATCTGTACAGTTGCAAAGGGCGGAAAGTTACATGCTGAAATGACTGCACATACAGGTAGAGGTTATATTTCCGCTGAATTCAACAAACAACCTGGTCAACCAATTGGACTAATTGCTGTTGATTCAATATATACACCTGTTAGAAAAGTTAATTATAAAATAGATCCTGCAAGAGTTGGTGCAGTTGCAAATTATGATAAATTAACTTTAGAAGTTTGGACAAATAAAACAATAAGAGCTGAAGAAGCTGTAAGTTTAGCTGCTAAAATAATGAGCGAACACTTAAACTTATTTATTGATTTATCTGAAAGAGCTAAAAATACTGAGTTTATGGTTGAAAAAGAAGATTCAAGTAAAGGTAAGATTTTAGAAATGACAATAGAAGAACTTGACTTATCTGTTAGATCATATAACTGCTTAAAACGTGCAGGAATAAATACAGTTCAAAACTTAACAGAAAAGACTGAAGCTGAGATGTTAAAAGTAAGAAATCTTGGAAGAAAATCTTTTGATGAAGTTGTACAAAAATTAAGTAGTTTGGGGTTGAGTTTAGCTCCAGCTGAGGAATAATTTAATTTGTAAGGAGGAAATAAAGATGCCAGGTACTAGAAAATTAGGGCGTACTACTGATCATAGATTAGCTATGTTAAAGAGTCTTACCACATCACTTTTATTAAATGGTAAGATTGAAACAACTGAAGCTAAAGCTAAAGAAGTAAAACCTATCGTAGAAAAATTAATTACTTTGGCTATAAAAGAAAAATCTAACGTAACTACTGCTACAAAAACAGTAAGCCATGTTAAATTAGATGCAAAAGGAAATAAAGTTTATACTGAAGTAACAAGTAAAAACGGTAGAAAATATAAGAAACTTGAAAGAGAAATCGAAAAGAAAGAAGTTGAAATCGATTTACCTTCAAGACTTGCTGCAAGAAGAAAAATGTTTACAATGATAAACAAAGTAAAAGGAAAAGATGGAAAAACTATCGACCTTACAGCAAAGTTATTTAACGAATTAGCTGATAAGTATAAAGATAGAACAGGCGGATATACAAGAATATTAAAACTTGGTCAAAGACGCGGCGATGCAGCAGAAGTTGTAATATTAGAATTAGTATAGTATTAGTAGAGTGGAGAGGTATTTCCACTCTATTTTTTTAGCCAATATTTGCATATTTTTTTCATGTATGGTAAAATTTACTTAGTTGGTATTGAATTATGATAGAAGGGGAGGTAGCAGTTTATGAGTTTTTTAAGTAATAATGAAAAATTGAATGGTGTTGAATTGCCTAATTTGAGTCAAGTAGGAAAAA
>JAEEGK010008168.1_pt1 | contig 24769 bp, 10 predicted proteins | sample 8958771 | NCBI WGS metagenome assembly JAEEGK01 (sample SAMN16246547, study PRJNA631951) | gut metagenome | biome: gut microbiome; feature: rumen; material: SC-attached | host: Bos | place: Iran: Karaj | collected 2018-10
CTAATGCTATGCTATTTGACAGGATAGCCGGGGTTCTGATAAGCTTCCTTCTCCGCGTCTTCCATCTGCATGTTGTCAAGCTGGCCCTGCGGGATCGGACGCAGATAGTGGTACTTCTCGATCTTGCGCGTGACCGTCGCCGGGGTGTGATCCGCTGCGCCGGGGCCGCAGATCGTGTACTTGCCGGCACGCTGGGCCCAGGTCTGCGTACGGACCAGGTCGAACCAGCGGAAACCGTCGCCGAAGTACTCGCGCATGCGCTCGTCGAGGATGTAGTCGATCGTGATGTTCGCCGGGGTTGCGGCCGTCAGGTCGGCGCTGAAGTCGGCCACGTACTCCTTGTCCCAGTTGACGCTGTAAGACCACTTACCGGCGCGGGCGCGCAGCACGTTGATAAGGTCGCGGGCGGACTTGCTGCCGGAGGCGCCCTTCACGGCCGCCTCGGCGGCGATGAAGTAGAACTCGGAGAACTTGGCGATGTTGAACGGACGCGTATGGGCGGCGTTCGGGGAACCGGTACCGGTCGTATTGGTGCGGTACGGACCGAGTTTCCAGATCTTCGGATACATCAGGCGGCTGACACCGCTCGGATTCACCACATAGTAGTCGTAGTTGGGGCTCTGGCCGAGCATTGCGATACCGGAGTTGTAATCGTATTTCACCGAAGAATCCTCTTCGTCCAGATAGACGAGGAAAGCCTCGTTCTTGCCGATATGGGCTCCGTTCGGACCTTCGACATAGGTCGCCGGGTTGCCGCCGCGGTCCCAGTTGGTACGGAAGACATACACGAAGGTACCGTCGTAACGGGAGTCTTTGTCCCGGTCGATGAAGGTGGCGATGGCCTCCTGGGTCGGAGCCATACGGGACCAGGGACGGCCGCAGTACTGCTGGTCGGTACGGAGCACCGGGTTGATGCGGGAACCGTCGCCGGCCGTGGCCTGCATGTTCGGATAGTTCCAGTTCATCATCCAGCCGGCGAAGTTGTCCATGCCGCCGCCACCGCTGTAGCCGAGGTCGGAACCGTTGTACTGCTGGGAGTTTTCGGTATGGTCGGCATAGAGCATGATCTCCTTGTTGCGGTCATGGGCGCCGTCGCTGACCATGTAGAAGTTGTCCATCAAGCCGTAGGGACCCGGGTTGTTGATGCCCTGCAGGGACAGGTCATAAGCCTGCTGGAAGTACCACTTGGCGTCGTGGCCGTCGGGATCGGTGCGGGAGCACTCCGGATAGGTCGGGATCTGGCCCGGGTTCTCCAGCCACCAGGCATAGGTCAGATAGGCCTTGGCCAGGTAAAGGCGGGCGACGTTCTTCGTCAGGGAACCCGGCAGGCGGGGATTCTCGGGAAGGTCGTTCATCGCGGTCACCAGGTCCGGGAAGACAGCCTTGGTGTAAACCTCGGGAACCGTGTTGCGCGCGGACACGCGGACCGGCTTGCTGTTGAAAGCAAGTTCGCCGGCGCCCAGGTCGAGCGGCACGCCGCCGAAAGTCTGGACCAGCTGGAAGTAGTCGAAGGCGCGGAAGAAACGGGCCTCGGCGATCATCGCCTTGTCCAGGCCCACGGCCTCGGCGTTCACGATGAGGCCGCTGGCGGTGTTGATGTAGGTGAACGCATTGCCCCAGAGGTTGTCGCTGCGGGAGGTGCTGGCGTTCAGCGTACCGGCGTCGGACATGTCGGCGTCCTTGAAGTTGCCGTCGGCGGACTGGCCCCAGGTGGCCTCGTCGGTGCCGGTGGTCAGGATGTTGTAGTAGTAACCGTTGCCATAGAGGTAGCGGAGCTGGGCGTACAGGGCGGTCAGACCGCCTTCGACACCCATCGCGGTGGAGAAGAAGTCCGGCGTGTACAGGGTCTTGGGATGCTCTTCCAGGACCTTGTTGCAGGAAACGGAAAGCATGGCGGCGCCGGCGATGCCCAATGCGATTTTAGCTATCTTTTTCATGTCTCGGATTCAATTAGAAGGTTAAGTTCACGCCCAGCAGGAAGTTGCGCGTATTCGGCGTATTGTAGCCCACATAGGACAGACGGCCCGGGCCCGGACGGCCGGAGGCGGTGGAGCCGCCGTTGGCGTTGGGTTCCGGATCGAGTCCGGTCTCCCGGGTGAAGTCGGAGAAGAGCACGAGGCCCGGATTCTGGAGCGTGGCATAGACGCGGAGGTTGTCGATGCCTGCGCGGTGCAAGGCCGGAATCTTGTGGAAGTTATAGCCCAGCGTAATCGTGCGGATCTTCAGGTAGGAACCGTTGAAGTGGGCCAGGGTGGAGGCATACTTGGGGTTGTCGCTGCTCACGAGGGAGCCCGGACGCGGATAGTGGGCGCCCGTGTTCTCCGGAGTCCAGTAATCGACGTCCAGCTGGCCGCGGCGGCCGGTGAGCATGTTCAGATAGGAGTTGGCGCTGTGCAGGGAGGACAGCAGGATACCGCCCGACTGGAAGGCGCCGATGATGGAGAGATCCAGGTTCTTCCAGGTCACGTTGGTGTTGAAACCGCCCTGGAAGGTGGCCTCGGCGTTGATCGGAACGCGGTCATTGGAATCGATGGCACGCTTGGGAGTACCGTCTTCGTTGTATTCGCCGTGGTACTTCACCTTAATGGTACCGACCGCCTGCTTCATGCCGTTGACTTCGGTGCTCGGCTCCAGGATGTCCATGTAGGCGTCGCCGGGCTGCCAGAGACCGTCGTACTCGTAGTCGTAGAGGCAGTTCAGCGGATAGCCGACGAACCAGGCGTTGCCTTCGTCGCGGTCGGAACCGTCGGCCAGGGCCACAAGCTTGTTTCGGTTGGCGTAGAGGTTGACGCCGGCGGTCCAGCTCCAGTCACGGTTCTCGAAGATCGTCCCGTTCAGGGTGAGTTCGATACCGCGGTTCTGCGTGGCGCCGATGTTGGCGGTGTAGCCGCTCACGCCGGAAGTGGAAGGCAGACCCAGGTTGAGGAGGATGTCCTTGGTGGCGACCCGGTAGTGCTCGAGGGTACCGCGGAGACGGCCCTTGAAGAAGCTGAAGTCGAGACCGAAGTTCCAGGTCTGGGAATACTCCCAGCCAAGGTCTTCGTTAGGCAGGGTAGACACGTAGTAACCGGTGCCGTACTTCTGGTCGGCGAAGTTGTACACCATCGTGCTCAGACGGCCGAGGGTGGCGTAGGCGGCGATGGCCTGGTTGGAGGTCTCACCGTAACCGACACGGAGCTTGAGCTCGTCCAGCCAGTCGCGGGTGTTCCGCATGAAGGACTCGTTGTGGATGTTCCAACCGACGGAAACGGCCGGATAGGTATGCCACTTGTGGCCGGGGGCCAGTCGGGAAGATGCGTCAGAACGGACCGCAGCGGAGAGCATGTAACGGTCGTCGTAGGAGTACATGATACGACCCATGTAGGAAATGAGGCCCGTCTGCGTGTAACTGCCGCCGTTCACCGTGATATCGGAAGCCACGGCGCTGCCGATGTTGTAGTACTGGAAGAGTTCGTTGGGAATGTTCTTTCCGGAGATGGACTGACCGGTCGAGGTCGTCTGTTCGGCGGAATAGAGCGCAACGGCGTTGATGCGGTGCTTTCCGAAGAGCTTGTCATAGGAAAGCAGGTTCTCCACGGTCCAGTTGAAGGTGTCGTTGAAGGACCAGGATGCGCCGTTGGGATTGGTAGCAGAGGCATTCACACCCACGCCGGTGAAGGAACCACCCTTGGAGTTACGGTAGTTCAGACCCACGCTGGCTTTGTAGGAGAGGCCGTCAATCCAGGGGAAGTAGAACTGCACATAGCCGGTGTTGTAAGTGGCAATCGACTTGGACTCGTTCACATAAACGCCCTGGGCGGTCAGTTCCTCCACGCGCTCGCGCGTCATTATATACTGGTCATTGTCGGAGGGCATGTTGATGCGCCACTTGAGGTTGCCGTCCGCGTCGTAAGGCTTCACGAGCGGAGACTTGGACAGGGCGGCGTACATGTCCACCTGGTTACCGGTGTTGGTGGTGTAGCTGGTGTTGGTGGTGAAACCAACGCGGAACCACTGGCCGATCCGCTGGTCCACGCCGCCACTGAGCGCGATACGGTCGTAACCCTGGGTCGGGATGACGGCCTCGTCGTTATAATAGGTGACACCGAAACGGTAGCTGCCGCTCTTGGTGCCGCCGGCGACGTTGAGATCATAGTTCTGCGTGTAACCGGTGCGGTAGAGGAGGTCCTGCCAGTCGGTGAACTGGTCGTCGGACTCGTCCAGCGTGTTGGAATACTGGCCGGCCATCTTACGCATCTGGATGTACTTCTCGCGCGGCATCATCGGATATTTGACAGGCTTCTTGAGCGTCGCGTACGTATTGAAGGACACCTTCGGGGCCTGGCCCTCGACACCCTTGTAAGTGGTGATGAGGATGACACCGTTGGCGCCGCGGGAACCGTAGATGGCGGTGGATGCAGCATCCTTCAGGATGTCCATGCTCTTGATGTCGCTCGGGGAAATGTCCGTGAGGGAGCCCATGAACGGCATGCCGTCCAGGACGATGAGCGGGTCATTGGAAGCGGACAGGGAGCGCTGGCCGCGGATGCGGATCTGCATCGAGGAGCCCGGCTTGGAGTTCGTCTGGGTCATCTCGACACCGGCCACGCGGCCTTCGAGGGCGCGCGTGACATCACCGGCGGGAACCGCACGGAGGTTTTCACCGCCCACGGAGGCGATGGAACCGGTCACATCCTGACGACGGGCGGTACCATAACCGATCACGACCGTGGCCTCCAGCTGCTCGGCGTCGTCCAACAGGACAACATCGATCCGGTTGCGGCCCTGGACGGGGATCACCTGGGTGGTGTAGCCCATACAGGCCACCTCGACCGTCGCGTTCGCGGGAACAGTGATGGTGTAGGATCCGTTAATGTCGGTAACGGCACCGTTCGTCGTGTTCACGACCATCACGGAGGCGCCGATAATCGGTTCTCCGGATGCGTCCGTCACGACGCCCTTCACGGTGACGTTCTGCGCTGATGCAAAGAACGGAACCGCCAGGCACAAGGCCAGGGCAAGGAGCGTTTTCTTGAGTTGGAATCGCATAGGTTTGTTATTTATTTGGTTGGTTTTGGGTATGCTTTGCGTCTGTTGCAAAAATACCGGAATCCCGCACAGGCCTTGCACAAGGATGTTACAGACTTTATAGATTTTGTTCCATCGGCCTGAAAACGCCCCATTTTTGTCGCTTTTGTGCCTTTTCGACCCGATTTTTTCCTATTTTTGTAACGGAACGCGTGTTTTGAATGAAAAAAGTCTGTTACATACTACTGTTCCTACTGTCGGGATTGTTTCCGGCCGCAGGACAGACCGCCCGTCTCTTCTCCCCGGAAAACGGCTCGGAAATCTCGCAGGTGAACCGAGTCGCCCAGGACCGGAGCGGAATCATCTGGCTGTGCACGGAGGCAGGACTCATCCGTTTCGACGGAATGGGATTCGAGCCATTCCGCCACGACCGGGGTAATCCGTACTCGATCCCCGGAGATTCCGTCCACGACCTTTGCGAAGACCGGACAGGCACCCGCTGGGTGGGTACCGCCTCTGGACTGAGCATCTTCGAGGTCGAGTACAACACCTTCAACGCCTTCGACCTGCAGGACGGCCGGCTGCCGTCATCCAACCAGTACATCAGCCACCTGCTGGAAGTCCCCGGCCGGACGTCCGGAAGCCGGCTTTTCGTGAGTACCGGCGGATACGGCATCTATGTCATCGACACGGAAAACCGCACGCTGCTGGACGACCAGCGGGAGCGGATTTACCGCAGCCTCCGGAGCGAATACATCCGGATGGTCTTCCTGGATGCCGGCAGAAGACTCTGGATCGCGCAGGAAGGAGACACCGGCCTCGTCATCCTGAACGCCGACACCCTGGAACCCGCCACGGACGTCACCTGGAGCCCGGACCTCTCCCCTGTCGCCGACCACATACGTGTGACCGCCATGGATGACGACCCGGTATCGGGGAACATCCTCATCGGAACAGCCGCACACGGCCTGCTCCTGTTCGACGCCGCCGTAGGCACCGTCCGACGGATCCGGGGACAGGAGGGCGCGCCTGCTTCCGTTTCCGCCATCATCTTCAATCCGCTGGACCACGGGACGGAAGAACGGACTTTTCTGGTCGGAGATGAACAAGGCGGCATCAGGGCCATGCACTCCGTGTCGGAAATGCTGTTTCCGGCCATCCTGCCCGGCGTGCGCTACGACCTGGAGGAGAAACGATGCACCGATTTCGCCGGGGACAGCCAGGGAAACCTTTGGATCAATCTGTATCAGACCGGTCTGCTGCTCGTCCCTCGTTCCATGTTCGGATTCGGTTACATGGGATTCAGCAGCAAGGGGAAACCCGGAGAGAACAGTGCCTGCATCATGTCCATCTGTGAGGACCGGAACCGGCTGTGGGTCGCCACCGACGGTGCCGGTCTGTTCTGCCAGTCCGGCCGCGCCCCGTTCCGGAACTACAACAGCGCGAATTCCGGCCTGACGAACAACGCCGTGATGGCCGTGAGGCCCGACAAGCATGGAACAGTCTGGATCGGGACCTACCAGGACGGTCTGTTCTGCCTGGGCGCGGACGGCGTCATCCGGCATTTCCGGGACCAGGCCCGCGTGGGCACCGAACGGATCCGGGCACTTGCCTATGACGCTTCCCGGGACCGGCTGTATGTGGGAACGCACGGGGCCGGGACCATCATCGTCGACCCGGTCAGCCAGGAAGTGACCGCCCAACTGGTCAACGAGGATGACCGATGGGTAAGTTCCTTGTATATAGACAATTACAATCGGCTCTGGATTGGGACGTACAACGGGCCGGAATGCTACGACCCGGATTCCGGCCAGCGGTCCTTCCTTTCCCTCATGACCGACGGGAGTCCTGTCCGCGTCTATGCCGTTTCCGGAGACCGGAACGGCACGATGTGGTTCGGCTCTGCCGAAGGTCTGTTTTCCGTCGGTGCAGACCGGCACGACATCCGCCAGTTCACCGAAAAGGACGGACTGCCCGACAACCTGATCCGGGATGTCCTGTGCACACCGGGCGGGACCGTCTGGACCGCCACCAACAACGGCCTGTCCTGCTACTTCCCCGCCTCGGAGACCTTCGTCAATTTCCATGCTTCCGATGGCCTGCAGGGCAATGAATTCCGTTCAGGCGCCGCCTTCCAATCCCCCTCCGGCCGGTTGTATTTCGGCGGTCCGGGCGGCGTGACCTATTTCACCCCGGCGATGATGGACCAGGGGAGGCATAAAGTCCCACAAGTGCGCCTGTCCCGACTGACCGTTCTGGACCGCGAGGTCGGCTATGACCCCGCGCCCGGGGCCGACAACCTGATTGACAAGCACATATCGGAAGCAACCCGGATCCGCATCCCGGCCGGAGCCAACCTGTTCTCCCTGGAGTTCTCCGTTCCAGAATACACCAATCCGCAACGGATCGTTTGCTCCTACCGCCTCCACGGCTTCGACCCTGCCTGGAAGACGGCCTTCGCAGGAAACCGAGTCGCTCCTTACACGAATGTTCCGCCCGGGCGCTACCGGCTCGAAGTCAGGGCCTTCTTCGACGGCTCTCCGGACGAGTATACGCAACGGGATATCGACATACGCGTCGATGCTCCCTGGTATCGGCGTACCTGGGCCTACCTCCTGTACCTATGCCTGCTAGGTGCTGTGGCGGCGGGCCTGACGGTGTACTTCCGCCGCCGGCAGCAGCGGAAACAGGAGCGAAAGGACACCGAGCTCAAGGAACTCCGGCTGGGTCTGTTCACCAACCTCACGCATGAAATCCGCACCCCGCTCTCCCTGGTGATGGACCCGCTCCGCACCCTGCGGGAGCAGGAGGAGGATCCCGGCCGCAAGGACACCTACAACCTGATGTACCGGAACTGCTTGCGCATCAACCGGCTGGTCAACCAGCTGATGGACCTGCGGAAAATCGATGCGGGCCAGATGCCTATGCATTTCCGGGAAACCGACCTCGTCTATTTCATCAAGGACATTATGCAGTCCTTCCTTACCCTGGCCCGGAGCAAGCGCGTCAATTTCACCATCCATTCCGAGCGGCCGGAAGAACCGCTCTGGATCGACCAGGGCAACTTCGACAAGATCGTCTACAACATCCTCTCCAACGCCTTCAAGCACACGCCCGACGAGGGTACCGTCCGGATTGACGTGTCCGCACCCGTCCCCAACCGCGGCGCCCTGCTCCCGGACATCAAGGAATACGTGGAAGTCTCCGTCTTCAACTCCGGCAGCCGGATCGAAGACGCCTACATCAGCCGTATCTTTGACCGCTTCGTCCAGATCGATCCGTACGACGCCAACATCGGTTCGGGCGTCGGACTGAACCTGACGAAAATGCTGGTGGAAATGCATCACGGGAAGATCAGCGCCGAAAACGAGAACGACGGTGTCGTCTTCAAGGTGCTCGTCCCGGTCGGAAAGAGCCATTTGACGGAAGATGAACTGTCCGTTACCATGCACCATAAGGACCTGTATGTCAAGGGACGGGAAATCCAGTTGGACAGCCACGAGGACGAGACTTTCGTACAGAATGAAGAAGAGAACGGACAGGAGAAGGAACCCCGGAACCGGAAGGCCGTCATCGTCGTGGAAGATGACGCCGAAATGCGGGAATACCTCCGTTCGGCACTCCGTCCGGATTATCAAGTGACGGTATGCGCAGACGGACAGGAAGCCTGGCCGATCATCGCCACCACCCTCCCCGACGCCGTGGTCACGGACCTGGTGATGCCGGGGATGACCGGGGCGGAACTCTGCAGCCGGATCCGCCAGAACCCGTCCACGAACCACATTCCCGTCCTCGTCCTGACAGGACAGAACGGCGAGCAGGAAGAACAGACCGCCACGGACAGCGGGGCGGACCGCTTCCTGTCCAAGCCGGTTTCGGTCCAGCTTCTGTTGGGTGCCCTTACCCAGGCCATCAAGGCGCGAGAGACCGTCAAGGCCAAGTTCAGCCCGGCCATGGACTTCGACTACTCGGGCATTGAAATGGGCTCCGCCGACGAAAGACTCCTGCGACGGATCGTGGAAGCCATCCGGAACAACCTGGAAAACCCGGAGTTCGACGTAGCCGCCCTCTGCGAAGAGGTGGGCATCAGCCGGGTCCATCTGAACCGGAAGTTGAAAGAGACTGGGAATGTGCCTCCGAGCCTGCTGATCAAGTCGTTCCGCATGAAACAGGCGGCTTATCTGCTAGTCAACAACAAAGTGAACGTGTCAGAAGTGGCCTACCGGGTGGGCTATTCCTCCCACTCCTACTTCTCCAGTTCCTTCCGGGAATTCTTCGGCATGACGCCCCGCGAATTCATGACGAAGTTCCTCGACAACCCGAACGATGAAGATTTGAAGAAAATGTTCGAATAAAACGAATTGAGCCTTATGAAACGTCTGCTGACCGGCCTTCTGGCCCTTTCCCTCTCCCTGGTGGCGCTGGCGGTCGACCATCCCGGCATTACCGCCGCCGGGCACGCATCCGGGCGGTTTTCCCTCATCCGGGACGGCGTCCCGGCAGCCGTGGTCACGGATCCGGCCGACCTTCCGGGCGTGAAGATCGCCGCGGAAACCCTGCGGGAGGATTTCGCCCGTGTATGTGGTACCAAGGCGCCTGAACAGGGCTCCCGGGCCATCTATGCCGGCACGAAGGACAGCCCGCTGATCAAGCGGCTCGCCGCCGAAGGGCGCATTGACATCTCCTCCCTGAAAGGACAGTATGAAACTTATGTCCTGGCTGTCGCCGACGATGCCGTCATCATCGCCGGCGCCGACATGCGGGGCGCCATTTACGGCATCTACGAGATCTCCGAGCAGATCGGCGTATCCCCCTGGTATGACTGGGCCGACGTACCCGTCCCGCACAGCACTGATCTCTCGCTGGCGGCCGGAACGTACACGGTCCCCAAACCCGGCGTACGTTACCGCGGCATCTTCCTCAACGACGAAGCCCCGTGCCTGACCTCTTGGGTGAAGAACACGTACGGGACGAATTACGGCGACCATCGTTTCTACGCCCGCGTTTTCGAACTTCTGCTGCGCCTGAGGGCGAACTTCATGTGGCCGGCGATGTGGGACTGGGCGTTCTATGCCGACGACCCTGAAAACAGCCGCACGGCCGACGAGATGGGCATCATCATGGGAACTTCCCACCATGAGCCGATGGCCCGGAACCACCAGGAATGGGCGCGCCGGCGGGGCGCCGACGGGCCTTGGGACTATACCGCCAACAAGAAGGTCCTCACCCGGTTCTTCACCGAAGGGATGCAGCGGGCCAAGGATACGGAAGACCTTATTACCATCGGCATGCGCGGAGACGGCGACGCTTCCCTGGGCAAGCTGGGCGAGGAAGCCGCCTATATCAAACTCCTGGAAACCATCATCAATGACCAGCGGAAAATCATCCGCAAGGTGACTGGACGGCCGGCTTCCGAGCGTCCGCAGGTATGGGCCCTGTACAAAGAGGTCCAGCAGTATTACGACCTAGGCCTCCGCGTCCCGGACGATGTGACCATCCTCCTGAGCGATGACAACTGGGGCGATGTCCGCAAGCTTCCTACTGCGGCCGAACGCATGCGGAAAGGCGGATGGGGCCTGTATTACCATGTCGACTACGTGGGCGCGCCCCGGAACTCCAAGTGGCTGAATGTCACGCCCATCCAGAACATGTGGGAGCAGCTGCAACTCACCTGGGACTACGGTGTGGACCGGATCTGGGTGCTGAACGTGGGTGACCTCAAACCGATGGAATATCCCATCGACCTGTTCCTCGCGATGGCGCGGAATCCGGAATCCATCACCGTGGACAACCTGCCCGGTCATACGCGCGCATTCTGTGCGGCCGCCTTCGGCGAGGACCAGGCCGACGAAGCCGCCCGCATCCTCAACCTGTATTGCAAATACAGCGGCCGGACGACGGCCGAGATGATGGACGCACGGACCTATGACCTGCCTTCCGGCGAATTCAGGCAGGTCTGCGACGACTTTGTCCGCTTGGAAGCGGAAGCGCTGCGGCAGTTCCTGGCGCTGAAACCCGAATACAAGGACGCCTACCGGCAGCTCATTCTCTTCCCCGTCCAGGCCCTGGCCAACCTCTACGACATGTATTACGCGCAGGCGATGAACCGCTCGCTGGCCGAACGGAAGGATCCGGCCGCCAACGCCTGGGCCGACCGTGTGGAACGCTGCTTCGCCCGGGACGCCGCCCTCATGAAAGAATACAACGAGGACATCGCCGGCGGCAAGTGGAACGGGATGATGACACAGAAGCACATCGGCTATTTCTCCTGGAACGACAACTTCCCGGCCGACCGCCTGCCCCGGGTGGAACGTATCGAAGATACGACCCCGGGCGGCTTCTCCTTCGAGGCCGATCCGCGGGGTTTCACCGCCATTGAAGCGGAACACTGGAACCAGGCTTCAGCGGTCTCCGGCACGTCTTGGACCGTGATTCCCGACATGGGCCGCACCTTGAGCGGCGTCGCCCTGATGCCCTACACGGAACCGGTGGAAGGCGCTTCGTTGACTTACCGCGTATGCATTCCGGAAGGTGTTATGGCCGTCAAGGTCCATGTCATCACCAAGTCCACCCTCGCCTTCAACAACACCGGCCACCGATACGAGGTGGACCTCGCCGGAGCAAAACAGACGCATCTGTTCAATGAAAGGCTGAACGAAGATCCGAAGAACATCCATTCGGTCTATTACCCGACCGTCGCCCGGCGCGTCGTGGAGACCGTGTCCGAACTCCCCGCCCGGGCGGGCTGGCAGGAACTCGTCCTCCGTCCCCTGGACCCCGGCATCGTCTTCGAAAAGATTGTCCTGGATTACGGCGGATACACGCCTCGATTCCTTTTCGGCGACGAATCCCCGGCCGCGAAATAGGCTACTCCTTGTAAGGATCGAACCCGGCGACCTCGCAGAGATAGAGGTATAAGGCCTCGAAGGCGGGCTTGCGGGTATAATTCGCCCCTCTGTACAGGAGGGGCGCGTTGTTTTCGCCCACCCAGGAATCCTTGTCGTTGATGCCCCAGATGGTGATGCCCCCGCGCTGGGCGGGCGGTACGATCTCCAGGTATTTCTGGAAGATGAACTTGTACAGGTCAGCCTGTGCGACCAGGTCGTTGCACTTGATGTCCAGCTCGGAAATGCGGACCATCCGGCCGGTTGCCGTGAGGTCCTTCAGGCTTGCGACGACCTTCTCCTTGAGGTCCTTCGTAGTCACCATGTCCAGGTGCATCTGGGTACCGACGCCGGTCACCTGCGGATTGCCCTTCACATAGTCGCAATAAGCCTTCCTCTTGGCATCAATCGTCTCCAGATTATAGTCGTTCAGGTACAGGACAGCGGTCTTTCCATTGCGTGCCAATGCATCGGTGGCATAAGCGAACGCCTTGTCCACCCAATCCTTGGTACTCTTGAAATACTGCCCCCAGACGAAGTTCTTCGAGATGTCGGTATTCTGCGTATTGCGGAACTCGACCGGCCAGTCGGAGAACGTCTCGTTCACCACGTCCCATCCGTACACATCGAAATGTTCTACCATCTTGTATACCCAGTCGCGGTAGACGAAACCGATGGCATCGTTCACCAGTTCGCCGCTCAGGTCATTTCCGGTCCGGAAAGAACCCGACGGCGTTCCGGTGGTCTCAATGATACGGATATTGTCGATGACGACGTGCTTGGAAACGAGGAGCCGATAGGCGAAATCACCGACGGACTCCGTCGAAAGCGTAACAGTATACTTCCTCCAGGCCGTGGAAACTTGCGTTTCGACTTCCTGACCGTCGCCGGTGACGATCTTCACGGTGCCTTCCTTGGCCAGGGCTTTTGCCCAGAAAGAAACGTCATAGGTCCGGCCTGCCTCAATGGCCGCATCAATCTGCAGGGTGGCTCCGTCGGTAACGGCCTGCGCCGCATAGTCGCCGGCAAAGACGTCGTAAAGGCTCGTGATGGCCTTGAATCCATCGGTGGCGAAGCCGTCCAGGGTACCTGTCTCGAAATTCCAGTTCTGTTGGACAAGGGAAGCGTCGTTATTCGGAACGGCGTTGGAAATCACGGTATTCAAATAATCGCGCTTCTGTTGGCTGTGCCATCCCAGCGTATGACCGAACAGGTCGTTACCGCATGCCTTGGCCCAACCGGCCATCTCGTCGGCGGAGGCGAAATTGTAGCTGCCGTCCGCCTGCACGATGGCATCATGCTTCATCTCGTTGCCGAACGTGACGGCCGTGAAGTCGCGCGTCAAGATGTTCCGGACGGGAGTGTTCAGTTGGTATTCCCAATAAGTGAACGAAACACCCAACTTGAGGCCGGCCTCCAGCGCCAAGACTCCCAGCGCATACTTGTCATAATCCACCACCTTGACCGGCGGAGTCGGCGGATCCGGGGTCACCTCTTTTCCGGGCGGGTTGTCGGAGGGGACGATCGGTTCATTCTTCGCGCAGGAACCAACGGCCGCCAGAAGGGCGGACAGCAGGATCAGGGTGGTCAGTTTTCTCATTTGATTCGTACGTGGGTAACGGTTGCAAAATTACAGTTAAATTCCGCATGTGACGCCTGTTTTCGCAACAATTCGTTTCAAAATTGTAATATTTCGCTATTTTTGTATCCGACAATGCTTTTTGCTGTCAGTTTTGAAACCACCCATGAAGCGATACCTCCTTCCCGTCCTGGCCTTTTTCCTGGTCATGTTTCCCCTCCGCGGCCAGATGGCCCGGCTCTACACGTCTGAATCCGGCCTGCCCAACACCCAGGTCAACGACATCTACCAGGATTCCCGGGGATTCGTATGGATCTGCACCGAAAATGGGCTCGCACGCTTCGACGGGATGGATTTCACGACATTCCGGTTCGACCGGGACCGGGCGGACGCCCTGGCGAGCAACCTGGTCCTGACTGTCCGGGAAGACAGCCGGGGTACCCTGTGGGTAGGTACGTCGATGGGCCTGCAGACCTTCGATCCGGACAACAACTCCTTCCACCACATCGATTTGCACGATCCGGAGTCTCCCGGGTCCACCCAATATGTTTCCTCCATCGTCGAAGTGAAAACGGGCGAAGGGAAATCCGAACTTTGGGTGGCAACTTCGCAGCACGGCGTATATATCCTGGACATCGACACGCACGCGCTCAAGGATGAGCGGCGGGAGCACCTCAACCGGAACCTGCCATCTCCCTTCGTGGGCCGGATCTTCCAGGATTCGGCCGGACGTGTCTGGCTGACCGGCGAGACCGGCGGCCTGTCGGTCGTGGGCAGCGCCACGATGCAGCGGATGGGCATCTCTTTCGACGAGACTGTCCGCATCAGGTGCTTTTCCGAGAATCCGGTGAACGGGGACATCCTGCTGGGCACCATGGAAGGGCTCTATGTCTTCCGCGTTTCCGAAGGCGTCATCCGCCCTTCCGCCGATCCGGCCGCCCGTTCCTGCGAAGCCGTTTCGCTGCTCCACAGGAAATCCCTGCGTGGCGGACGGGGCGCTTTCCTCGTAGGCACGGAGACGGAAGGGCTGCACCTCTATGACATGACAGCGGACCAGCTTTCTGAAGCGACGCAGACCCGCGTTCCCTACGACGTCTCGCGCTGGAAAGTCCACGCCTTGATGGAAGACAACCAAGGCAATGTCTGGGCAGGCGCCTTCCAAACGGGTGTCCTGGTACTTCCCCAGTCGATGTACGGATTCGAATACCTGCCCGTCGGTCCTGAAGGGATGTACGGACGGCAGGACGCCTGTGCCACCTCCATCGTCCGGAATCCGGCCGATGGTTCCCTCTGGGTAGGCACGGACGGCGGCGGCATCCTCCGGGTCGAAAGAAACGGCCGACGCACGTTCTTCACGGCGGAGAATTCCGGTCTTACCAACAACTCCGTGATGGCTCTCGCTTTTGACCGGTACGGCACGTTATGGGTCGCCACCTATCTGGACGGGCTGTTCACATATACGCCATCCGGTGGTTTCCGTCCTTTCACCGACCAGGATGCCATCGATACCCAGAACATGGGCAGCCTGGCGTACGACGCGGACAAGGACATCCTGTACGCCGGCACGTATGGTGCCGGATTGAGCATCATTTCCCCGGCTTCCCGGAAAGTGATACAGACCGTCGTCCAGGACGTCAACAAATGGGTAAGCGCCCTGATGACCGACCGGAACGGGACCCTGTGGCTGGGCACATTCAACGGGCCGATGTTCTACGACCAGGAATCCGGCAGGCTCCAGGACTACCACGTGGGAGATGTCGCTATCCAAGCCCGCGTTTACAGTTTTTACGAGGCGGAGAACGGCCTGGTTTGGATCGGGACGGGAGAAGGGCTCGCCGCCTGCGACCGGGCCCGGGGCGTCACCCGGTTCTACACGGAAGCCGACGGCCTGCCGAGCAACGTGGTCAGCGCCGTCCGGGAGGGCGGAGACGGTTCCATCTGGGTGTCCACTTCCTACGGTCTGAGCCGTCTGGACCCGCCCAGCGGCCATTTCACGAACTACTATGCCTACGACGGCCTTCAAGGAAACGAGTTCCACTACGGAGCCGCTTTCGCAGATGCGGACGGCCAGCTCTTCTTCGGCGGAACCGGCGGCGTGACGCGGTTCTACCCGCAGGTCGTGAACCAGAAGGGCCATCCCGTCCCGCCGCTGTACTTCAGCCGGCTTACCGTCCTCAATGAAGAAGTGGACTATGACGCGGACAGGGAGGACAACATCCTGGACAAACACATCACGGAAGCCACCCGCATCGACCTGCCCAACCAGCGCAACACTTTCTCGCTGGAATTCGCCGTGCTCGAGTACACGAATCCGCGGAAAATCCGCTACGCATACCGCCTGGACCATTTCGATGCGGACTGGAACTATACCACCCCCGCCGCCCGCGTCGCCACCTACACGAACCTGCCGCCTGGCCGGTACACCCTGCAGGTCAAGGCTTTCTTCGACGGCTCCGAGGATGATTTTTCCACCCAGTCCATCGACGTCCGCGTCCGGTATCCCTGGTATCTTACCTTCTGGGCGTTCGTCATATACGCGCTGCTGGCCGCCGCCCTGGTCCGCCTGCTTGCCAACCTGCAACGCAGGCACAGGCGCATCGTCCAGGAACGGGAAGCCTCCGAAATCAAGGACCTCAAGCTGCAGATGTTCACCAACATCTCCCACGAGATCCGCACTCCGCTCACCCTCCTGATGTCTCCGCTCAAACAGATGCGCGAGGCGGAGCAGGACCCGCACAAAAAAGGGCTCTACAACCTGATGTACCGCAACTCGCTCCGGATCCTCCGCCTGGTGAACCAGCTGATGGACATGCGGAAAGTGGACGAAGGGAAGATGCAGCTGCACTTCCTCGAGACCGACGTCAACTACTTCATCCGCGACATCATGCAATCCTTCGACAACATGGCCATGACCCGGAACATCGACCTGGACCTGAAGCCGGCGCGCGAAGTCGAGGAACTCTGGATCGACCAGGGCAACTTCGACAAGATCGTGTTCAACCTACTGTCGAACGCTTTCAAGCATACCCCGGACGGGGGGACCATCACGATCTCGGTGGGCTCGCCGAAGCGGAATCCGGGCATCCTGCCGGCGGAAATCGCGGAATTCGTCCGTATCGACATCACCAATTCCGGGTCGCATCTAGACGAGGCGGACCGGGAGAAAGTGTTTGAGCGCTTTTTCCAGGCCGATGTCCTGGATGCCAAGGTGGGCTCCGGCGTGGGGCTCAGCCTGACCAAGATGCTCGTGGAACTGCACCATGGCGTCATCGAGGCCTACAATACCGATGAGGGCGTCCGTTTCTCGGTCTATCTGCCCGTGGGCTGCGCCCATCTGAGTGAGCTGGAAATGTCCCGGACTTCCCACCACAAGGACCTCTATACCAAGCTTCCGGCCTCCGACCAGCTGACCCGGAGCACCGAAGACCTCGCTTTCACCCCCGCGGCCGATGCCACTGAAAAGGATGTCAAATCCCGCCGGAACGTGGTTATCGTGGATGATGACAGCGAAATCCGGAACTATCTGCTTGCGGAACTCCGGAGCCTGTACAACGTGAAGACCTATGCCGATGCGCAGGCCGCCTGGGCGGACATTTCCACCCGCGTCCCAGACGTCGTGGTCACCGATCTCCGGATGGAAGGGATGGACGGCATCGAACTGTGCGAAAAGATCAAGCACAACCCCGGCACGAACCACATCCCGGTCATTATCCTGACCTCATCGGGCGACGAGGCCACCCAGCAACGCAGCGTGGACAGCGGCGCCGACCGGTTCCTGTCAAAGCCCCTTTCCATCGACCTGCTGAAAGGAAGCATCGCGAACATTCTGGCAGCACAGGAAACCCTCCGGACCAAGTATACCGGCGGGATGAGCTACGACTTCACCGATGTCAAGGTATCCTCTCCGGGAGACTTGACGGAACGGGTGGCCGAGATTATCAAGAAGAACCTGGACAATCCCGATTTCGGCGTGGACGACCTCAGCCGCGAGGTGGGCATGAGCCGGGTCCACCTGAACCGCAAGCTCAAGGAGACGGCAGGCATCTCCCCGTCCAGCCTGATCAAGTCCACCCGGATGAAGCAGGCCGCCTACCTGCTGGTCCACGACAAGGTGAACATCTCCGAAGTGGCCTACCGCGTGGGATTCTCCACCCCTTCCTACTTCTCCAGTTCCTTCCGGGAATACTTCGGGATGACGCCGAAGGAGTTCGTCTCGAAATACATCCATTCGGACGATCCGGAAGCCCTGGACAAACTGTTCAAGGGATGACGGAAAGGGATTCCGATACACCATGATATGTATCGATTTTATAAGTCGAGTACCCATTTTGAAAGTCTCTGACCTATTTCTGTCAATTTTTCCCTGACGGAACGCTTATCTTTGTATTTGGAGAATAATCACAAAACCTGAACACATATGGCAGAGAATGAATCCAAAGGCTTTTACAAGCTGAACTGGCTCCAGCGCATCGGCTTCGGTGCCGGCGACATGGCCCAGAACCTGATCTACCAGACCATCAGCATCTGGCTGCTCTTCTTCTACACCAACGTCTTCGGACTCAAGCCCGACGTCGCCGCGATGATGTTCCTCATCGTCCGCCTGGTGGATGTCCTCTGGGACCCCATCGTGGGCACGATCGTGGACAAGGGCAATCCCAAGTGGGGCAAGTACCGCTCCTGGCTCATCCTCGGCGGTATTCCGCTCGTGGGTCTAGCCATCCTGTGCTTCTGGAACGGATTCAGCGGCTCGCTGGTGTACGCCTACATCACCTATGTGGGCATGTCCATGTGCTACACCCTCGTGAACGTTCCGTACGGCGCCCTCAACGCATCCCTGACCCGTGACACGAACGAGATCACCATCCTGACCTCCACCCGCATGTTCATGGCGAACCTCGGTGCGCTTTGCGTGAAGTCTCTCCCGCTGATCATCGCCATCTTCGCCCCGAAGGTCCTGAATCCGGACACCGGCAAGATGACCGCCGTTTACAACACGCCCGAAGCCGCTCCGGCCTGGTTCATCACGATGACCATCTTCGCCCTCGCCGGCCTGGTGCTGCTGTTCTTCTGCTTCTCCCAGTGCAAGGAGAAGGTCGTCATGGACCAGAAGGAGTCCGCCAACGTGAAAGTCAGCGACCTTTGGATGGAATTCGTGCGGAACAAGCCCCTCCGCGTCGTCGCCTTCTTCTTCATCACCGCCTTCGCGATGATGAGCGTAGGTAACGCCGCCGACGCCTATTTCATGAGCTACAATGTGGGCGCCACCCCGCTCCTGACCACCCTCTTCATGTGGCTCGGAACCATCCCGGCCTTCATCTTCATGCCGCTCGTCCCGGCCATCAAGCGCAAGATCGGCAAGAAGGGCATGTTCTACCTGTTCCTCGGCGTGGCCATCCTGGGCATGGCGATGATGTACACCTTCGTGTCCATCCCCGCCACCAAGAACAACTTCGTGCTCCTTTGCATCGCCCAGTTCGTGAAGTCCACCGGCATCATCACCGCGACCGGCTACATGTGGGCCCTCGTCCCGGAAGTCATCTCCTATGGTGAATACACCTCCGGCAAGCGCATCGCCGGCATCGTGAACGCCCTTACCGGCATTTTCTTCAAGGCCGGCATGGCCCTCGGCGGTGTCGTTCCGGGCCTCGTCCTCGCCTGGGTCGGCTTCAATTCCGAAGCCGCCAAGCAGACCCCGCTCGCCGAGCAGGGCATCCTCTGGCTCGTGTGCGTGATCCCGGCCGTCCTCCTGCTCCTCGCGATGTTCATCATTTCCAAGTACGAACTCTCCGACGAGAAGATGGACGAGATCAACAAGGCCATCGAAGCAAGATCCTAAACAACTGATAACCATGGCAGACAAAGTTAAGAAACGCTATCTCTTCCCCTCCGACTACATGGCCGACCCTTCGGTGCATGTGTTTGACGGAAAAATCTACATCTATCCCTCCCACGACTGGGAATCCGCGGCTCCGGACGACGACTTCGGCAGCGAGTACGACATGAAGGACTACCACGTCCTCTCCATCGAGGGAGACGACCCCCTGACCTCCCCCGTCAAAGACTGGGGCAACGTGCTCGACATCAAGGATGTTCCCTGGGCCCGCCGCCAGCTTTGGGACAACGAAGTGGTGAAAGGTCGCGACGGAAAGTATTACATGTACTTCCCGGCCAAGGACAAGACCGATATCTTCCGTTGCGGTGTGGCCGTCTCGGATAGCCCCACCGGCCCGTTCAAGGCCATGCCTGACCCGATCCGGGGCAGCTATTCCATCGACTATGCGATCCTGCACGATGACGCCGACGACGAGTACTACATGTACTTCGGCGGCATCTGGGGCGGACAGCTCCAGCGCTACGAGGACAATCTTGCCAAGGACTGCGGCACTTCCTATCCCGCCGACGGACAGCCGGCCATCCCAGCCCGCGTAGTGAAGCTCGCGAAGGACATGCTCCAGTTCGCCGAGGACCCGAAACCGGTCGTCATCCTGGATGAGGATGGCAGCCCCATCAAGGTCGAGGACAACGAGCGCCGTTTCTTCGAGGCCAGTTGGATGCACAAGTACAACGGGAAATACTACTTCAGCTATTCCACCGGCGACACCCACAAGTTGTGCTATGCCATCGGAGACAATCCGTACGGCCCGTTCACCTATAAGGGTGTAATCCTCACCCAGGTCATCGGCTGGACGACGCACCATTGCATCGTGGAGTTCAAGGGGAAATGGTACCTCTTCCACCATGACAGCGGCATCTCCAAGGGCATCAACCGCCTCCGCAGCCTGAAAGTCTGCGAACTCAAGTACAACGAGGACGGCACGATCCGGACGATTGAAGGCATGGACGAGTAGGCCTGCCGCCTGATGAACTGAAAACTCCCGGCCCTGAAAGGGTGCCGGGAGTTTTTATCATTGGTCTCGCTGTATTTCTTACTGAACGATCACAAAACCGCCGTTGCAGGGGATGGTCACTTTCACGGTACCACCCTTGTGCGTACGGGCTTCGCGGGCGCCGAGGAAGGTCGCGGCTGTGGTTTGGCGCGGTTCCAGCGTCAGTGGCGCCTTCTTTCCGTGGAGTTTTCGGGCGGCTTTCACCGTGGCAGGCTCGACGGTGTCGCTGTAAAGGGTGTAATCACCGGCCGGGAGCTCAACCTCTACGGTACGGGATTCAGGCGATGCGTTGATGCCGACATAATACCACTTATTACCCGCGCGACGCGCGAGGACGACATACTGGCCGGGATAGCCGTCGATGAACTTGACATCGTCCCACTTCGTAGGAACCTCCTTCATGAAGTCGACGGCCCAGGCAGGGGCGTCCGTGAGATTCTCCGGGGTCATCGCAAAATGCTGGACGTAGCTTTGGAAGAGCACGGCCGTGGCAAGGGCGAAGACGTCGGAGGTGCGGCGGATCGATCCGCGACGGTTGAGGTCATTGAACGGATTGTAAATCTTGTTCAGGGTGCTGCCGCCGAAATCCATGGCCGCTACCGTGTTGCGGATGAAAGGGTGCAGCGTGGCACTGAAAGCCTCGCGGTCACAGCGGTACTGGCCGAAATACAGGTTCTCGCTGGCGACGACCGCCTCCGCCGAAGCGAAGTTCGGATACATCCTTTCCCAGCCGCGGGGCAAGGTGCAGCCGTGGAAGACGCACTGGAGGCCGAAGTCGTTCGCATCTACGAGGATGTCTTCATAGAGCTGCAGCATCACCTGCTTGTCGGAACCGAAGAAATCGACCTTGATGCCCTTGACACCCAGTTTCTGCAGCCAGGCCATTTCCTGCCGGCGCGTGACGCTGCGGTTCATGATGTTCCGCGGACCCTGCGGGGCATCGTTCCAATAACCGTTGGAGTTGTACCAGACGAAGAGCCGGACGCCCTTCTCCTTGGCGTAGGCGGCAATCTTTTCCATGTTCTCCCGACCGATCTGGGTATCCCAGAGCGCGTCCACGAGAATGGTTTCCCAACCCATTGCGGCGCTGAAGTCGACATATTGCAGCTGGACGGGATAGGTGGTGTTGCTGTCCATTTTCAGGATCCAGCTCCAGGAGCCGCGGGAAGGCTCATAGACCTGGGAGGCCTCGTATTGCGGCTCCACGACATCCCAGGCGATGGTGGTTTCGACGATGGGTTTCAGGTCGGGGGCAACCGTAATGGTGCGCCAGGGCGTGCAGCCCGGGATGGCCAGGCCCACGGTGGACGTGCCGTTTCCGCCGATTTCTTCCGGCATCGGGAAGGCCAGGCGGTAGGAGCCGTCGGCGTTGCCGATGAGCCGCCCGCCGCAGTAGGTTCCGTTCACGCCGGTCTCGCTGAGGAGGATCCAGCCGTCATTTCCGTTGCGGAACAACGCCGGGAACACGTAGCCGTGGCCGTCCCCGTTCTTGCCCAGAGGCTCGTCGGCCCGGTAATCCGTCTCATAGCTCGGAGTCGTGCGGGCGAAACCCGACATCGGTCCCATCATGGGGCTCAGGAAGGACGTCGTACCTTCCCGGAATACGTACCCCGTAGCCTCATCCGTGATGACACACACTTTCGTGTCGGGCTTGGGCGGGTTGATCCGGTAGCGGAATGCGATATCGTTCGCGCTCACCTGGAAGATGACATCCATCAGTTCCTTTCCGTCCTTGACGAAGGAGAATACGGCCCGGTTGGCCTCGTAGTGCACGGACGATTTCTTGATGGTCGGAATGCTGTAGTCGTCGGTAACCGGCCCTTCCTTGAGCCAGCCGGCAAGCCGGACCCCTTGGGTGAAATCGCCGATATCGGTCTTCAGACCCAATGGGGAACGCCACAGGAACGGCACTCCGTCATATTTCACACTGTACGTGGGCATACCGCCCTCGTCCGACACGGTCACCACCAGCCGGCCGTCCGGGCTGGCTACGCTCTCTTCCGACGCCGCCACCGGCAGCGCGAGGAGCACCAGGCTGAGAATCAAGGCTATCTTTTTCATCATGTCCAAATATACGAATATTTATTGAAAAAGTGTTGCATGTACACTTTTATTTTCCTATCTTTGCAAGTGTAGTTTTGACACTCAAACGATAACCATGACGCAACAAGCGTTCTACAGTGTCCATCCCAAGTTCCACGCGGCCGTGGATTGCATCATCTTCGGATTCGAGGACGGAGAGATCAGTCTGCTGCTGTTGCAGCGGAATTTCGAGCCGGCGAAGGGCGAATGGTCCCTCGCGGGCGGGTTTGTCGAAGATGACGAGAACATCGACGATGCCGCCCGCCGTGTCGTGGCCGAGCTTACGGGCCTGGACGACCTGTATATGCGCCAGGTCCATACGTACGGCGAAGTGGGACGCGACCCCGGGGAGCGCGTGCTTTCCACGGCGTACTACGCCCTCGTGGACATCAAGAAATACGACCGGGAGCTCGTCCGGGCCCATAACGCCTTCTGGGTCAAGCTTCCTGCCATCCCCCGCCTCATCTTCGACCATGACCGGATGGTGGACGACGCGCTCCGGTTCATGCGCTACCAGGCCACGGTCAAGCCTGTGGGCATCAACCTCCTTCCGGAGGAATTCACCCTCACGCAGCTCCAGGCCCTCTACGAGGCCATCCTCGGCGAGCCCATCGACAAGCGGAACTTCCGCAAACGGATCGCCCAGATGGACTACATCGAGAAAACGGGGCGTATTGACAAGACCCTCTCCCGCAAGGGTGCAGCCCTGTACCGCTTCAACCGGGAGAAATACGACGGAAACTTCAAAATCTAATACCATATGAGTATCCTAGAACAAATCTCGGCTTCCGGTTTCCGGACCATCGACCTGGTGATCGTCCTGATCTACCTGGCCGTGCTCATTTTCCTGGGACTCTTCCTTGGTCGCAACAAGAAAGGGCAGGAGAAGAGCGCCAACGATTACTTCCTGGCGGGCAACACCCTCACCTGGTGGGCGGTGGGCGCTTCCCTGATCGCCGCCAACATCTCGGCGGAACAGTTTATCGGCATGTCCGGCACTTCCTATGCCGACGGTATCGCCACGGCAGCCTATGAGCTGATGGCCGCCGTCACGCTGGTGGTGATCGGCAAGTTCCTCCTCCCTATCATGCTCAAGCGGAAGATCTTCACCATCCCGCAGTTCTTGCGTGAGCGCTACAACGATGGCGTGGGCCTCGCCTTCTCCATCCTGTGGCTGTTCCTGTATGTGTTCGTGAACCTCACTTCCGTAGCATGGCTAGGTGCCCTAGCCATCGAGCAGATCCTGGGCCTGCAGGGTGCCATGCTGGAGATCGGCAGCATCACCATCTCCATGCGCATGGTCATCGTGGTGTGCCTGTTCCTGATTGCGGGTATCTACTCAATCTACGGCGGCCTGGCCTCCGTGGCCTGGACCGACGTGCTGCAAGTGACATTCCTGGTGGGCGGCGGCCTCATCACCGCCTGGTTCGCCCTCAAGGCCGTGGGCGGCGGCGAAGGTGCCCTGGCCGGTCTGGGCAATATCTTCCATGACCTCACCACCGGGGATCACCTGCACGACACGCACCTACACCTGGTGATCCAGGAAAGCCACAACCCGGCCGGCTTCGCAAATGTGCCCGGTATCGCGGCTGTCGTGGGCGGCGTGTGGCTCACCAACTTGGGTTACTGGGGTTTCAACCAGTACATCATCCAGAAAGGCTTGGCAGCCAAGAGCGTGGAAGAAGCCCAAAAGGGTCTTGTATTCGCCGGTTTCCTCAAGATCCTCATTCCCTTCATCGTCTGCCTTCCCGGCATCTGCGCCTACTACATCTCCCTGCATCCGGAGTCTTTCACCCATCTTCAGGGCGCGATCAACGTCTCTGACGATGCCTATCCCTGGCTGGTGCGCAACTTCACCCCGGTAGGCGTGAAGGGTCTCACCTTCGCGGCCCTGGCCGCCGCCATCATCTCGTCGCTGGCTTCCATGCTCAACTCCACTTCCACACTGTTCACCATGGACATCTACAAGAAGTACATCAACAAGGACGCCTCCGACAAGAAGCTGGTAAATGTGGGCCGGATCACTTCGCTCTGCGCCCTTGTGATCGCCCTTATCGCCGTGAAACCGCTGCTGGGCAGCCTGGATCAGGCCTTCCAGTACATCCAGGAATACTCCGGCTTCATCTATCCCGGCATCATCGTGGTGTTCGGCCTGGGTCTGCTGTGGAAGCGTTCTTCCGCCCGCGCTGCGGTGTGGAGCGCGATCATTGTGATCCCGCTGGGTATCCTGTTCAAGATTTTCCTTGGCGGCGTACCGTTCCAGTTGCGTGCCGGTTATATCTTCATCATCCTGGTCACCTTCCATATCATCATGTCCCTGATCGACAAGA
>JAEEGK010008169.1_pt1 | contig 24767 bp, 22 predicted proteins | sample 8958771 | NCBI WGS metagenome assembly JAEEGK01 (sample SAMN16246547, study PRJNA631951) | gut metagenome | biome: gut microbiome; feature: rumen; material: SC-attached | host: Bos | place: Iran: Karaj | collected 2018-10
AGCTATTCAAACTGTATTAAGAAAAAATAAAATAGATAATGCATATGAACTACTAAAGGAATTATCAAGAGGTAAAGAATTAACTAAGGAAGATATTGAAAACTTTGTTAATAAGCTTGATATTAATGAAGAAGATAAAAAAATATTACTTAATTTAGAACCAAGTAACTATTTAGGTTTATGTGAAAATATAGCTAATAATAATTAAAAAAGATCTCATTTGAGATCTTTTTATTTTATATTATTATTCTCTTCTTCATTAACAAATGGAAGAACATTATTTTTCCAGTAATCAGATAGATCATTTAAACATTCTTTCAAACCTTGATCTATTAAATAAAATCCTTTTTGGAATCTACTATTACTTTGATTATTATCACTTTGTCCTACAATACTAGAATCAATGAAGTCAATAATATGATTATAATAGTCTTCAAAAGAACAATCGGTTACATTAATTGCTTTTTCTACTGTTTCTTTATATTTCATTTTTTCGGTCCAAATTAAATATGCATCTTTATATCTTTGCCTTATAATAAAATATTTTGTCCCTCTTTCATAATCAATAACTGTTACATTTATTCTTGCTATTTCTTGTCTATCATTACCCATGGGATATTGACCAACAGATATATGAATAAAGGTATTATCATTTTCATGAATATGGACATTAAAAATACCATTTCCAAATTCTTCTTCTCGATCCAGGCCAAAATTAAGATATAATTTCTCATCTAAGTATACATAGTATCGATTATGTGATTCATCCCATTCAATTCTACATTTATTCTTTTTATCTCTATAACTACGTCCTTCAAAAGAAGGTACCTTTTCAACACTTTCATTTGTGCCTTTATATAATAAATGTAATTCAGCTTGATTAGGATTTAATACTTCATAACCTAGTCTATCAAATATTGATAAATAATATCTATTCATTGTTAACCTCTTAATGTAAATTCTGTTGTGTTATCTCCATAACATAACTCTTTTAAAGTATCTAATTCATTTCTTAATTTATTTATTTCTTCTTCTTTATTTGGATTGTTTGTACATTCTAAATCTTTTAATTGTTCTTCTTTATACATAATATTAAATGGAATAACTTCCTTTTTCCAATAAGATAATAAGTCACTAATACAACCTTTTAAAGCAGATAAGATAACATATAGTGATCTTGTGTTTCTACTATTATATTCACCAGTATAAGTATTCTTTATAAATGTACTTATTTTATTAATAAAGTTATCTTCATTACAATCTTCTGGATTAATTATTATTTTCTCATCTTCATGAATCTGATTATTTGGATAAGGTGGTTCATGTAAATAAGTTAATATGGCTTTATCAGATAATTGATCAATATGTAACATTAATTTACCATGTCCATATTTTTCTACTATAACTTCAATTGAACTTGAAATATCTTCGCTTACTGGATACTGATTTACTAAAAACATTATTTTTGTATCATCATGAATATGATCCATGAAAATAGTAGAATAGAAAATTTCGAATTCTCCTTCTTTTGCTTGTTTATTACCATTATTACCTACTTCAAATAAAAGTTCTTCTTCATAAAAACGGAAACTTTTATAAGTAGGATTATATACTATTCTTCTCCCATTTTTATAATCATAATATTCATAGCCCCAAGAGTCATATTCCTTTTTTAACTTTTCAAAACTATTTTTATAATAAAGATGATATTCTCTTTGATTAGGATTTAAAATACGGTAACCCATTAATTCTATAACAGGTATATAATACTTCTTCATAATCCCCTCACTTCAAGTCGCATATTATACCAAAAAATAGTGATTTTGTCAAAAAAAGAAGGAACTAATTCTTCCTTCTTTTAAACATATTTTTATAAATTTTATAAGAGTCTTTAATTACTTTAAAATTACTTTTTTTATTACTATTTTCTAAGTATACTGTTTTAATATCTTCTTCAATAATCTTTTCACCATTTTTAACTAAGTCTATTAAAACATTCATTTCATATTCAAAATGATCTCCTGAGACATTTAACATAAAGTCAATTAACCTATTTGGTATTGCTCTTAAGCCTGTTTGGGTATCTTTTAGATATACTCCATAAAGTCTTTTAAATACACGTGATGTAATTCTATTACCTGTCTTATTACGTAATGGTGTTTCTTTGGTATTAAATAATCTTGTACCCAAAGTATATTTATTTTCATTTACCATTACTTTACCAATATTAATTGCATCACTAACTAAATGTTGACCATCAGAATCTAAACATACTAATCCTTTATAATCTTTTAATAGTTTATCCTTGTAATATGAAAAAGCTGTCTTTAAGGCAGCTCCTTTTCCTTTATTCACATCATGTGTTAAAACTATTACTTCTTTATGTTCTTTTAATTTATTAAAGATAATTTTATCTTCACTACCATCATCTACTATTATAATTTTATTAAAATTATTACTTATTAAATCTGATACTAATTTTATTAATCTTGCATCAGGATTTAATGATGGAATAACAGGAATAAAGTTCATTATTATTTCTCTCTTACTAAGGAAGTTTCACTAAAGGAAATACCTAATATTCTGAATTCTTTAATTACAGTACCATCTGGGGCATCATTAAGACTTACTTTATAACGAACAACAGAAAATCCTAGTCCAACATCACTTGTATATGTTTCTTCATCTTCTGTCTTAATCGTTATTAATGGTTTATTATCAGTAGTATCTGGTTTATAACAACGAAAATATTCTACACCCATATAAACAACCCATAGTAATAAAATAGTTCCTAAAATTATATATACTTTCTTCATATACTCTCCTTATTTTCATTATAACAAATAATATAAAAAAAAGAGAATAATTATTAATTCTCTATTTTATACTTTACATTCATTATTCCTGTTTCAACAATAGTGATTTTAGTATTGTTAGAAAGTATTAAAATATATGTTCTATTAGCTTCTTCACCTGTTATGGAATAATCAATTACAATATTATTTAATTTATTATATAAAGATTCTCTTATATTATTAAAGTTATCTATACTACCTACTTTATTCTTATAAGAAGTATCTAATAAACTATAGGCATCTTGATAATTAACAAATAATAAATCTTTGAAGTAATTAATATAATTATCATAGATAATATCATCTTTATAATAAGTATCATAATTATTATAATCATTATAATTATTATGGGTAATTATTACTTTATCATATAAATCATTATCATTAAAATAATTATTGATATCACTTATCTTAGTTAATTGATAAGTATCATTAGGTTTATAAACATTTACCAAATAACAATCATTTTTAACTTCATTCATTTTATTAGTTTCATAATCATAAGTCATTCTGCGACCAGAAGCATAATAATAAATGTTATAGTTTAATTCTACATAATATAGTTTCTCTAAATAATAATTATCTTTTTCATCTCTATTTGTTATTAAAACGTCACTACCAGTAACACCTTTAATATAATCTTGATTATCCAAAGAAACATTTAATAAATAATCATTAATAACATTATTAATAGACATGAATTCATTATAGACTGTAACTACTTTTAATTCTTTTTTATCTTTATCTAATACTTTATCACCATTTGGTCTAGTTAATAAGGCATAAATAACTAAAAGAGCTAGGATAACTAGAATAATGATAATAATCATCTTTTTATTCTTCATAAACTCTCCTATTGACATCCATTTTGAACATAAGGCACATATTTGGATTGAGCTAAATTACCACGAGTAGCTGCAGATACTGCCCCACCAGCAGGTCTTTCAAATAATAAACAGAATTGATATCCCATATCATATGCAGAATGATTACCCATTAAATAATTATAAGCTCCATCATTCTTTTCACTACCTTCTGTAATTTCATATAAGAAATAGTCTAACTGACATTTAATTGAAGTTAAGTACTCTGCTCCACAGTATTGTTTTAGTCTATCTAATCTTCCTTTATGCCATTGGAATAATCCATTACTAGTACCACCATCTGATAAGGCATCTAGTCTAAATCCTGATTCTCTTTCAATATTAGCCATTAGTCCTGCTACAGCATTCTTATTAAAACCACTAGCAAGTAATGTTTTACATACGGTTTGTTTATTATCTTTACCTTGAGCAAACTTAATGTACTTAGCTTTTGAAGTACGTGGATTATCTGCTGAAATATAATCAAGTGGATTAACATTTACGCCATTTTTATACATTTCAAAGTATAAAGCACAATCATCATCTGTTTTAATTCTTCCTACTGTACCTATTAATGTACCAGCTTCTACCTTACTTCCTGTAGACACACTAGTACTTGATAAACTACCATATAAACTTCTTATATTATCATCATGATTTACAATTACGTATTTTCCATACTTATTGTTACTGCCAACATATGATACAGTACCATCAGCAATGGATATTACTTTTGTTGAACCACAAGTACCACCTATTTTAATACCTTTATTGATAGTACCTGTTGAAAATGATGGTCCATAATTAGAGATAATACCTGTTGTTTCAGGATCATCTGAATAAAGTCCATTAGCATCCTTAGTTTTACTACCTACTGGCCACCAATAAGAATAAGATGATAAGAAAGTTGATTCAAATTGTGTAACATAATCATCTAAGTTATATACTTTATAACCAGGGAATGAGCCTTTAACTAAATTATCATATTTGGTTCCATTACTTGCATTATTAGCCCATGAAGTATATGTTCCTGTACTTGTTACTGGAGCACTCCACTTGTATTCCGTTAATGGTTCATTAACATTATCTGGAGTTACTATTTTTGAAACAGTCATGGTATAAGCTGAATTTAACGCTGCAAGTTTTCCTCCATCCATTGCATCAATTGAACTAATAACACTATCAACTTTATATTCAATACTATTTGATAAATAGAATCTTCGACCACTCTTAGATACTAATTTACATCCATAAGTAGCATCACAATAATTATAATCTGTTACTTTCATAGATATTGATTTTGTTTTATTACTATAATTACCTTTTTTTAGTATTTCAGCTTTCTTAGATACAATGATTGCTGCATAATACTCTATTAATTCTTCTTCACTTAATCTTGATACATCAATAGACTTTGTATCTATATAAATAATACCCTTTATATAATCACTTAATGAAATAGTTTTAGAACCTATTGGTGCAGTACCATTTTCATCTAATAAGTATATTTCTGTTTGATCAAATGCAAAGAAATCACCATAATTCTTTTGTTGTTCAATACCAAGTTCAAAAGCAGCCCCTCCAGATAAAATAGCAATTATTGCTGATATAACAATATACAATATTGCAATTACAGCAAAACCTAATAAAAGATATAGAATAACAACTGGATGTTTCTTTAAGAAGTTTTTAATTCTTAAACCAACTTTTTCTCCTAATTCTTGTCCTTCTGTTTTATCAGGATCAGATGAAGTACTAGAATCTTCTTTTTTACTTAAAGGATTCTTTAATAAACTATCCTTTTTATCTAAATTATTACCAGTACCTTCTCCTTGAGTTTCTGGATTTTCACCATTAGTTTCATCCTCTCCATTGCCATTACCATTATTATTTCTATTTCTTCTATTTTGGAAGAAACCAGGTTTATTATTACGTTGTTTAGCTTGCTTAATAGGGTTTGTTTTTTCTTCACTAGCTCCTTGTGGCTTAGCAACATCTTTACTATTTTTTAATTGATCAGCATTAGAAAGATTATTTTGTCTTGGAAGACTACCTCCATTACTATGACTTGGAGTTCTACTAGGATGAGATGGTCTTTCAAGAGGAGTTGATGCATCGGTATCTCTTTTAATTCCTGATGAATCAATTATTGCCATAATATCCCTCCTTATCTAATTTCTTTTTTTACGATTACATTCTTTTCTTTTACAATACTATCTATTGGTATGATACCACGTACCATAACAAGTGGATATACTGTTACATTTTTATATATTATTGTTCCTGGACATATTACACTGTTACATCCAACTTCACAATAGTCACCAATAAAAGCTCCTAATTTTCTTCTTTTCATTGTTACATCATGTCTATCTAGTTTAACATTAGAAACGATAGCTCCTGCTCCAAAGTGTACATGACTACCTAAAATACTATCACCAACATAATTAAAATGTGGAAGAATAACAGTATCAAGTAAAATACTATTTTTAACTTCACTTGAATTCCCAATATGAGAATGTGGTCCAACTATAACATTTTCTCTTATAACAGCATTATGATCTATTACAACATTCTCCATAATAATACATGGACCTGTTAAAGTAACATTATCTGTTATCTTACTTGTTTTATGAATCCATACTTGTTTTTTTGGTAATTTCTTATATTCTTTACCTAACGTAGGTCCTACTTTTAATATAAAACTTTCTAAATTATTAAGTATTTCCTCATATTCATCTTTAAATAGTTCTTCAAAGAATTTACTATACGTAAATAAATTCATATAACACCTCTCTTAAATTATAACATAATAAAACCCTAATAAATAGGGTTTTAATTATTATTTCTTATTAGTTTCACGATAACTTTTCTTCATTAAGTTACCAATTGCATTTGCAAGTCTTTTATTAGCATCTTCTAAATCCATATTAGTTACTTTAAAAGGTTTACCAAAACGATATGTTAAATTCTTACTACGAAATTTATAATCTCCTGTTATTCCAAAAGGTACTAAGTAAGCATCTGTTTTCTTAGCCATCGAAACAGCTCCAAACTTAAATGGAAGAAGAAAAGCTTCTGTTCTATTTCTAGTTCCTTCTGGGAATAAACCTACGGTTCCACCATTTCTTAATACTTCAAGAGCAGCTTCTTTAGCTTCTTGATCATGAATACTTCTATTAACAGGGATACAACCTACACTTTTAAAGAACCATCTTGTTTTCCAATCTTTAAAATAATCATCTTTAGCTAGAAAGTGAATAATTCTTTTAGTGGCCATAATAGGTCCACATTGATCCATTAAATGTTTATGATTACCTACTATTAAAATTGGTCCATCCTTAGGTATATTCTCTTTACCTATAATCTTAGGATTATAGTGAAATAAAAACCATGGGCCAGCAATAGGTTTTAAAATTCGATATAACAAACTATGTAATTTTTTATTTTTCTTCATACTCTTCCTCTTTTTGTTCATCTTCTTCTTGTAATTTACGGAAGTCTACTTTTCCTATTAAAGTCTTTGGAAGACTTTTTCTAAATTCATATTCATATGGTTGTGAGAACTTAGCTAAATTCTTTTCACACAATTCTTTAATACTTGCTTTAATAGCATGACTTGGACTAATACCACTCTTTAAGACAATAACCGCCTTTGCAACTTGTTGTTTATATGGATGTGGTATACCAACAACGGTACAGTTAAGAACCGCTTCATGAGATAAAATAACATTCTCAATTTGATTAGGATATACATTAAAGCCACTAGATACAATCATACGTTTCATTCTTTGTTTATAGAATAAAACACCATCACTATCCATATAACCCATATCACCTGAATGTAACCAAATCTTACCATCCTTATGTAATTGAAGTATTTCATTAGTTTCTTTTTCGTTATCTAAGTACCCCATCATAACAGTAGGGCCTGAGATACATATTTCACCAGTCTCACCATAAGGTAATTCTATTTGCGTATTAGGCTTAAAGATTTTAATATCATCACCAGGGAATGGAATACCAATACTTGTTTCTTTATTAAATTCATCACGGTATCCACAAGATACTGCTCCTAAGGCTTCTGTCATACCATAACCTTGACATACACGAACATTACCATTATGAGCACTTATATAATCATTAATCTTTCTAGTTAGATTATAGTTTAAAGAGTCTCCACCAGATATAACATACTTAAGGCTAGATAAATCTAACTTCTTATCAGTAATATTTGTTAAAGCCTCAAATAAAGTTGGTACACCAACAATAATACTTGGTTTATATTTCATAATTAATTTATCAAAAGTTTTTGCATTAAATTGAGGTACTAATACTACTTCCATACCCATTGAAAAGGCACAGTGCATAGTAACACCTAATCCAAATCCATGGAATATAGGTAGAATACCTAACACTACATCACCTAGTTCACGATTAGTTAAAGCACTTTGAACTTGAACCATTAATGCATTAAAGTTATTATTTGATAAAACAATACTTTTTGGACTACCTGTTGTTCCACCGCTATGTAAAATTACTGCTGGATCTTCACCTTTAACCTCAGGAGTATAATTCATCTTATAACGTTTAGCTTCACCCATAAAACGAGGCCATGATATAAAGTCTCCTCTTCTAAATGGGGTTTTCATAAGCATCTTGTATCCTTTTGTTACTTCATAACCAATTGTTGTTAACATTGGCATTGAATTAGATACTGAGCAAACTATAGTTTTATAAACCATAGTATCGTGAATAATATTCTTTACTTTCTCATAACAGAAATCAACCATTATTAATAAGACACTACCGGTATTATTTAAATAATTCTTTATTTCAACTTCACTAGATAATGGATGAATCATTTCTACAATAGCTCCTATTTTATTAAGAGCATATAGGCTTACTAGGGCCTCTGGTACATTTGGTAGTAAGATACTAACAACATCACCACGTCTTACTCCTAGTGAACGAAACGCAATAGCAGCATTATCAATATAAGCTAAAAACTCTTGAAATGTTACTTTTGTTCCTAAGTAATCATATGCATAATAATATGGATGATTCTTAGCACAGTTAACCATTACTTGATATAAATTGTAATCTGGAAAAGTTATTTTATTTTCTGGATCTTTATAATACTTTTTCCACGGAAATTCTTTATTTTTACTCAACCTACTCACCTACTTTTTCTTTTTTCTTTTCTTATCCTCTTCTTCTTGTAGTTTTTTAAAGTCAACCTTACCTATTAATGTTTTAGGTAGGCTCTTTCTAAACTCATATTCATATGGAAGAGCAAATTTAGATAAATGTTTTTTACAGTGTTCTTTAATACTATTTCTTGTAAAAATATTGTCACTATAACCTTGTTTTAAGACAACGAAAGCTTTAGCTACTTGTTGTTTATATGGATGTGGTATAGCAATAACAGTACAATTAAGAACAGCTTCATGTTCACATATTACACTTTCAATTTGATTTGGATATACATTAAATCCACTTGAGATAATCATTCTCTTAATTCTTTGTTGATAATAGAATATACCTTCATCATTCATATATCCCATATCTCCAGTATGTAACCAAATACGGCCATCAGAATGTTCACGAAGGATTTCATTAGTCTCTTTAGGATTATCTAAGTAACCCATCATAACAGTAGGTCCTGATACACAAATCTCTCCAGCTTCCCCAATTGGCATTTCTTTAAGCGTTTTAGAATCAACAATTTTTAAATAATCACCAGGAAGAGGAATACCCATAGATAAATCTTTATTAGTTTCTTCTTTAAAGCCAACACAAACTGCACCAAGACATTCTGTCATTCCATAACCTTGACAAATGCGAACACGTCCATTATGGTCTTTTAAATATTTATTTACTCTATCAATTAAATTTTGATTTAAACTATCTCCACCACAAACAACATATTTTAAATATGATAAGTCCATATTTCTTTCATTAACATTAGTCATAGCTTCAAATAATGTTGGTACCCCCATAATTAAAGTTGGTCTATCATGAGTTAATATCTTACCAAACTTTTTAACATCAAACTGAGGGATTAATTGTATTTCAACGCCTTTAGCGATTGCACAATGCATTGTAACACCTAATCCAAAACCATGAAATATAGGTAGTACTCCTAATATTTTATCACCAGGTATGACATCTGTTAAGATTATTTTTGCTTGTTCAGCTAGTGCATTAAAGTTACCACTTGATAATACAATACTTTTTGGACTACCTGTAGTTCCTCCACTATGAAGGATTACTGCAGGATCATCTTTCTTAGTTAAACTATCATATGAAATATGATATCTTTTACCATCTCTAATAAAACTAGCCCAAGATATACACGAAGAATCATTTTTATCTGGTTTTTTATATTTATAACCTTTTGTTACTTCATAACCTAGTCCCATAAAGAATGGCATAGAATCCTTTGGTGATACGTAAATAGATTTGTATACCTTAGTATCCGCTATGATATTCTTAATCTTTTCATAACACATATCAACCATAACAATCATGACACTACCAGTACTATTTAAATAATTCTTTATTTCTTCTTCACTAGAAAGTGGATGAATCATTTCAACAATAGCCCCAATATAATTTAAGGCATATAAACTAATTAAAGCCTCAGGTACATTAGGAAGACATAAACTAACAACATCACCACGACGAATACCATGACTACGATAAGAATCAATCGCTTTCTTAACTTCTTTAAACATCGCTTTATATGTTACTTTAGTACCATAATAAGAATATGCAGTATAATCAGGATAATCATTAGCACTATCTTTTAGAATATCAAACATTGTTTTATCTGGAACAACTAGTTTTCTTTCTTCCTTAGTATAGAAATGTTCCCAACGGGCATTAGGTTTTTTAAAACTCTTAATCTTATCTATCAGACCCATTTCTTAATAACCTTATTACTTTATTCGTTAAAGTAATATTTTCCTTTCTTAAATCCTTTTTATCTTTAATAACATATGGTTTACCAAATTCAATAGTAATACGTTTTCTAAACCATTTATAATCACCTTTAATAGCAAAAGGTATGATAGGACTATCTGTATTACTTCCTAAGTAACAAGCCCCTATTTTGAATGGTTTAACAATATATTCTGTATTATTAAAAGTTCCTTCTGGAAATATTGCAATAACATTATCTTTATTTAATAATTCAATAGCTTCACTTAAACTCTTTTTATTATCATGAGTAGTTCTATCTACAGGTATAATACCTATCTTTTTAAATAGAAATCCAAATTTACCATCAATTAATTCTTTTTTAGCAATAAAATGTATTTTTCTATTAACTACTCTAATTAATAAGGGACCATCTAAATTATTTTTATGATTACCAGCAAGAATAACTTTACCTTCTTTTGGAACATTCTCAAGTCCAATTACTTTATAGGGAATAAAGATAGAAAATAATATTTTTAATAGAAATCTAACAATACTATACATTTCATTCTCCTATAAGATAGATTATACCACAAATAACATATCTATGGGGATTTTTATGTAAACAAAAAAAAGCAATTAAATTGCTCTTTTTTCTTTCTCATTTCTATATGTAGCAAATATCAAAGTAGCAACAACTAGTAATACTAGGGATGCTATTATAACGATATTTGATATATTAGAACCTGTTATAGGTACAACTTCATGTGGAGGTTCATCTTCTAATTGACCATAGAATGTCCATTCAACATATGAATGATCATCTTCTTTAGGATTCTCATATTCAGTAGATAAATATGTTTCAACAAGCATTTTAACTTTTTTGTTAGGAACAAACTCACCTAAATATATTGAATCCGCTAAACTTATATTACCTTGACCATTAGCAGGTCCATAGTAAATTAATTTATCATCAAGCGTTATCTTCATACTAATACTTTGTAATAATTTTTCAGCAGCAGCACCTTGATTCTTCTTAACGGCCTTAAAATATAATTTATAAGGAACATCTGTACCATTTTCAATATATAATTCATCAGTATATTTACTACCAGGTACCATATCTAGATGTTTCATAAACACCTTATCATCATATAGACCACTTTCATATTTAATGGTTTTCTTATCTTCTAATAAATACAATTTGTTTTCTTTAGCAAAAACAGGAACTGTAATTAATAAAAGTAGTAATATTAATAGTTTTTTCATAAAACCTCCTCTCTAGTTATTATTAGTTAATAACTACATCAGTAGACCAAGCTGTTTGATATTGATCATATTGAACAGTTTCAACAGTAATATCTAACTTGTATGTTCCACCAGCATAACCACTAGTAGTTGTTGTACAAGTTGTTGATTTAACAGTTGACATATTATCTGGTTTAGTAGTTGTTGTAGTATTATCAGTTAGTGTATATGTACATACATCTTCAGTACTAATATTTACAGCTGGATTGAATGTTACAGAATTAATAAGTGATGAAGTAGTTTGGTTCTTAGTTAATTTAGTCTTATAGTAATACCAATCACCAGATTTAGTCCATTTAGTACTTAAATCATCTGCGAAGTTAATAATAGCTGCAGCATTATTATTACCATCTTTTAATGCTAATGTTTGATTGTTAGCATCTTTCCAGCTTTCAACTAATTTAACACGTACTGCTGCATCTACATCACCTGTATTTTTAGCAACAATAGTTTTGTTAGTTGTTGTTCCTGGTGTCCAGTCAGTAGGGCTTTCGAATGTTTCAGTAACTTCCATTTTATATGGTTTAGTCTTGAATTCATTCTCGAATGTATCTTGACTTGTGAAGTAAGCAAATGTTCCTCCAACAATTCCCCCAATTAACAACATTAATAGTCCAAATAATATTGGTTTCTTATTCTTCTTTTGTTGTGTTTGTTCTTGTTCCATAATCTAATTCTTCTCTCCTTTCTTCATTATCTATATCAAAATTCTTATTACTTAATAAGAATTCAGATATCAAAATTAGAATAATTGGTATTAGTACGAATAAGTTACTATTAACAAAACTTACATAGTAACCTACAAGAGGTATACAGAAATTTGTATCCTTTCCTAATACTCTTTCAAATGGTACTGGATCATGATCAATTGTATTATTTGCATCACCTTTAGTAACAAATGAATCATCATTAATCTTTTCTATTCTATGAGAAACGATTGTTCCATCTTTTAACTTAAAGGTTATGGCATCACCAACTTTTAAATCCTTAATATTTGTTTTTTTGTAATAGACAATACTACCAACTTTAAAACTTGGTTCCATTGATCCTGTTAGTACAACTAATGGTTTATATTTAAAGATCATTGGTATACATATCACTACATAGATACTAACTAAACCATAAATAATTAGTGATAAGATATGTACTACTTTTTTTACTGTATCCATGTTACATTATCTCCATTTATTGTCATTGTTCTATTCCAGATATCACTTACGGCTTCTTCTGTAGCTTGAATAGCTTCAAAGTTAAAATCTAAATGATATTCACTATTACTTGGAGCTGTTCCATTATATTGAATACTTTCTAAAACTTGAACTTCAGTTTGAGGATTTAGTACTTTTTTATAATAGTACCAACCATCAGAATATAATTCAAAATCATTAGTAAAGGCACTTGTCCATGTTTTTGTTACGCGATCTACCCCATTAACTTTATTATTTTGTAATAAACCATTTATTCTAAATTGTTCATTATAACTAATTCTTAATACTACTGGGGTATTAGTTTCTTCTTGATTAACAAAATATACTCTTTTTGTACCATAAGTATTATTAAATTCTTCTCTAACTTGTACATTATATGTCATTGATTGGAATCTATTAGGGATTACTACTTCAGAGTAATAGTACGCAATGGTATAACCTACTAAAGCAACTAAAACAAGTAATCCCGCAAATATTAGAGGTTTTTTATTAAATTTCTTCATTAGTTATTCACCTCTACTTTATTCTCTATTCTTCCAAATGAATGATAGAATCCTTTTTGTCTAAATTTATTAGTAAATGTAACAGTATAATCTCTTCCTTGATAAACATCTAATTTATAATCGTTATAGTTATATAGACCATCAATTCTACTTACTTCATATTCTTGAGGAATTATTTCCATAATAGCATAAGTTCCAGGTTCAACATAAACACTATCACATTCATCTTTCTTAAGAGTCATCCAAGTATCAAAATCACTATTTGTTATGTGGAATTGGAAGGTATTTGGAAGACTAGGACCTGTTATAGCTTTACAAACAGTAATCTTAGATTTTATATTAAATTCAACACTAGCTTTATACTCTTCATCAAGTAAAATATAATCATTATCAGCTAAGGCACCAACTAATTCAACTTCATTTGTTACTTTATTCTTATCTGTACCTAGAACTGTATATGTCGCATTTAAAGTAACACTGCCATTTGCAGGTATGGAATTAATTTTTACATAGTGATTAGATTGTATTTCATAATCTTGTGAAGCTACAAATCTAGCGTTTTCATTATTCTCTCTTATTATTACATCATGTATAGCATAGTTTGCAGTATTTGTAACCACGATATTAAAGTTAACAGTTTCACCTTCACCAAAGAAATTTTGTGTACCGTTAACAGTTTTCGTTATTGTTGGTTCAAAGGTACCATTTTGTTTAGCCCATTCACCATAAATTGTTATATCACCATCAGGCATTACAAAGTTATCTTCTTTATACCAACCTAAGAATCTATAACCTGTTGGATTCTCGATAGTTGCAAGAGTTACTGCTTCTCCTGGTCTATGAGTTTCACTAGGCGGTAGTAAAGTATCACTATTAGGTGGTAGAACTGTATCATAGAAAGCATATGTAACAGTATATGTTACAAGTTCAAAATTTCCTACAAGAGTTACATCATGATTTGGCATAACAAAGTTTCCATCACTTGTTACATCAGCATCACTTGTTCCCCATCCTAAGAAACGATATCCATTAAAGACATCTCCTGCCTTCATACTATCTACTTCAACGATAGCATCTTGATAATAATTCTTAGTAAGCGGTAAAACATAGTCATTTGGTGTAGTACCAGTAAGTGAATAACGAGTAACATATTTTGTCTTTTCAGTAAATGAACCAGTTAATGTTACATTAGATCCCGGCATTGAGAAGACGCCATCAGAGATAGTAGCATCACTTGTTGTCCAACCACTAAAGGTATATCCTTCTATCATTGGATTATTAGCTACTCCAACACTGCTTCCTTCTACATAACTACTAGTTATTGGTACACTAGGAGCATTACTAGGAACAGTTCCTGTATAACTATAAATAACATTATGCATTGGTAAATTATCTTTACCCATATATACATGAACTGTATTAGAATTCTTTGATAAAGCTTTTTCAATAATATTACCAAAGTTATAGAAATCACGACGTTTTTCTATTTCAACAGTTTCTGGATCATCTATTGTTGCAGGTGTTCTTGTAATAATACCTACAGTTAATTTACAACCAGCCTGTAATCTATTAACTTTAAAAGTTACTGTTCTATTAGCTTTATTATAATGTAATCCATGATAATAAAACTCTGTTGATGTTTCAGAGGTTGCATCAAGTGTTGCTTCTTCTGTATCATCTACTACTCTACCAAGGCATCCTACACTTTCATCATTTCTTCTTACCGCCCCAATTGTTCCATCAGCTGTAGTAACAAAACCTTCAAAAGTTAATCCATCAGGGATTCTATCTGTTACTTCCATATAACCACTATTTATATTAGCGATTGTTGTATCATCAGAATGAACCCCATTTCTATCTATACCATCATAGGTAACGTTTAGATAATAAGTAAGCGTTGTATCAGGAGTAACTTCAACATCATTTTCTAATTCTTCACTAAAACTAATTCCAAGATAAGTAACAGCTACTACTAGTAAACCAATTAATACAAATAATACTTTTTTATTCTTAAAAATCTTCTTCAAGTTACTCCTCCTCTCTATTATTAATTATATAATTTATAACATTTATTTTCAACAAGTTTAACAATAATATATTAATCTAGTTGATCACCTTTAACGACGTTAGAAACACTTGATTTTGTTGCAATGATTGCATCGATATTTGTTGTCGCACTACTATAGTTAACTGTTATTCCACTACCTTGAACAAAAGCAGCACTACTAAATGCACTTGTATACGTAGTTGGATTACTATATATATTTAATGTAGCTTTAGCATTTTTACAATTACTAAACATATAACTCATATTGGTTGCATATACTTTTAATGTTCCAATACTATTCCATGTTGTGGCACCATATCCTGCGTAAGAGAACATACTATACATATCGGTTACTTGGGATGTATCCCAGCTACTTAAATCTCCTACATTCCATGTTGTTGATAGATAACCTGCAGAATTAAACATATTACGCATACTAGTTACTTGGGATGTATCCCAGTCATTTAAATCTCCAATATCAAATGTTGTTGCATTATAACCTGCATAATAGAACATTTGAGTCATATTTGTTACTTTGGATGTATCCCAGCCACTTAAATTTAATTCAAATGTTGATGCTTTATAACCTGCAGAATAGAACATATTACTCATATTGGTTACTTGGGATGTATCCCAGCCACTTAAATCTCCAATATCAAACGTTGTTGCGTTACGTCCTGCATAATAGAACATATAACTCATATTAGTTACTTGAGATGTATTCCAGCCACTTAAATCTCCAATATCAAATGTTGGTGCATTATAACCTGCATAATAGAACATACGATTCAAACTTGTTACTTTGGATGTATCCCAGCCACTTAAATCTCCAATATCAAACGTTGTTGCGTTATAGCCTGTAGAATAGAACATTGATGACATATCGGTTACTTGGGATGTATCCCATTCACTTAAAATTCCAATATCAAATGTTGTTGCTCTATAGCCTGCAGAATAGAACATACTACTCATATTTGTAACTTTTGATGTATCCCAGCCACTTAAATCTCCTACATTCCATGTTGTTGCGTTATAGCCTGCATAATAGAACATACTACCCATGCTGGTTACTTGAGATGTATTCCAACCACTTAAATCTCCTATATCAAATGTTGTTGCATTATAACCTGCATAATAGAACATAAAACTTATATTAGTTACTTTGGATGTATCCCAATCACTTAAATCTCCTATATCAAATGTTGTTGCATTATAACCTGCATAATAGAACATAGCAGACATAGTGGTTACTTGAGATGTATCCCAACCACTTAAATCTCCTATATTAAATGTTGTCGCATTTCCACCAGCATGTTCGAACATAGATGACATATTTGTTACTTTTGATGTATCCCAACCACCTAAATTTCCTATATCGAATGTTGTTGCATTATAACCCATGTCATAAAACATTTGATATGTTTTTTTCAAGCTTGAAGTATTCCAATCACTTAAATCTCCTATACTCCATGTTGTTGCATTATAACCCATGTCATAAAACATACCAGACATATCTGTTACTTTTGAAACGTTCCATCTACCTAAATCTATTTGTAAATTTTGATCATTATATCCAAAATAGCGAAACATTTGGTACATATTAGTTACATTTGAAGTGTCCCAGTTACTTATATCACCTATATTTACTGAAGATGAAACAAATCCAACAACATCGAACATTAAATTCATCGCTGTAACATTAGAAGTATCAAATTTATCAAGTCCAATTATTTCAAATGAAGAGGTTGTTGGTAAACCATATCCCGCTTCTTGAAACATTGCAGTCATAGTTGTAACATTAGAAGTATCAAAATAACTCAAATCAAATACTCTGGCTTTTCTAAAACCCCTGAAGGCACTTGAACTATCTGGATTAGCTACTACTCTATCTTCTTGGCCTATATATAATTCAAACATTTCATTGTTGTCAGTATCAGTGTACCATGCAATAACAGATCCATTCCTCTCTTCTGATACATCCCAACTATCTATAGCATTAGAAGGAACATATATATTATCAACTGTTGTTACAGTTTCAAATTTGTTTCTATCTATTGATTTACCAAATGTCATTGTTGTTTTACTATCTTGTTTTTTTAATTTCCCATTCAATTTTATATGAATAGTTCCATCCATTGATTTAGCTAATCCTTGTTGTGACCAGGTTCCTCTTATAGTTACATCATGTCCTGGCATTATAAAAGTATCATTGTTGATTATGTTTATATTGGTAGCATATTCACTATCAAATTGATATCCCTTAAAGACATATCCTTCACATACTAGTGTTTCTGTTCTTTTGGTAACATTCTCATATACATAGTGTTCTTCAGAAGGTATATCTGGTAATGTACAACCATCTGGTGCATTTGTATCATATATAACACTATACGTTCTCTTTAAAACTGGAGTTAATGTACTACTAACATTCTCTTCCTCATCATCTATTATTTTATAATCTATTGTTTCATGATCATTCGTAGGATAAAAGCCTCTTGTATTATGATACTCACTTTTTAATTGTAATTTGATTTTCATATTTGCATTAAAGCCAGTCAAATTATCATCAAGTGTCCATACTATCTTTTGTAATCCGTTTTCTTCTTGTAATGCAACTATTCCTCTTGATACAGTTACATCATTTATATTATCTAAATAAAAATAGTCTTTATTAACATAATCTGATACTACAAATGTTTCATATGGAAGTGGAGTTATAACTGCGTCAAATAAAAATCCATTTAATGTTTCTTGATTAGCAGCGAATTGATTATCAGATATATCTATTATCCCTTGAATGATATCACTTCCCATTTCATATTGGATGCCATTTATTGTCATATATGGATATTTATCTTTAATGATATTGTACGTTGCAACTTGATTTGGAGTATCTTCATTAGGATAACCATCTGTTAAAAATAAGGTAACTAAATCATGACTATCATCTTTTTGATAATCTTCCATTACTTCTAATACGTTTAATAAACCCGCATTATAATTTGTACATCCTTTTGTAGTAAGATTTTCTATCATCTCTAACATTTCGTTCTTATTGTTAGTAAAACCTGATATTATTTCTGATGATGTATCAAAACTTATTAAAGCCACATGATTATTAGAATTAGATAATAATGAGTCCACAAGCTCCATAGCATCAGATTTAGCTTTAGCTAATTTGGTTCCAACCATTGAGCCAGAAATATCCATTACAATAATAACATCTTTATAATTTGCATTTTCTCTCTCTTTATAAATTGTATTTAAATCAAAGTTAACTTCAGCTTCTGTGAAACTTACCCATTTAGCTGATTTATTTATATGCCAGCTTCCAGGATCATCATAATCATCAGATTCTATTTCAACACTCTTTATTTCTTGTGTATATTCTAGTGAAAAACTTCTTGCAACAAAAAAGATAATAATTGGCATTATGATTAATAATAAATAAAGATATTTTTTATTCTTCATATATTCCTCCTACTATCTCAACTTTAATCATATCATAGTTTATTATATATGTATATATAATAAAAAATATCCACTTTTTTGTGGATATTTATTTATCTGTATTATGATAATAATTGAACTCTGATAATTTAATACTTAACTCTTCTAAGTCTACTAATTCATCACTATCTTCAAGATAGTCTTCAATTAAATATATTAATTCACTTAGAGATTTACAAGAATTATAATCGATATCATATTTCTCTAAGATACTTACATCGTTATTACTTAGTAATAAACCGTTAGGTCTTTTTACTAAGAAATCATCATCTGTTGCATATTCTTTCATATTAACCTTGGTTATAGAAGATAGTCTTATAATCACTTATTTCATCTGTACTTAGATTATAAGTGTATTTATATATTTCAATATAATCTTCTTTTTCTTCCTTTAATTCCATGTTTAAAATGATATCATAAGTAAATTCTTCATTAAAATGATAATCTACTTTATATTTACTATAATCATATACACTAAGTTTATATTTAGTTAAATCAAATTTAGTTATATCAAAAGATAAGAAGTCTTCCTCTTTAACAATCTTTTCTATTTCTTTAATATCTTCATAGTTAACTAACTTAAGATCAATATCTTTCTTGATATCTGTTGCGATTTCTTTACTTATTTCTTTTATTTCATCCTTAGAGTATGTACTTGATAAATCATATCTAGCTTCATCTGAATAGGTATCTAATTCCTCGGTTTTAGGGTTCTTAAAATTAACTAGTTTCTTATCAGTTTCTACTTTAATAATATCTTTTAGTCTATCTACATTCTTTTTATTCATAGAAAGAATTGTTACAGTAATCGAATCACTCTTCATTCTATTTTGAATTAGTTTACATGATTCTTTAATGCTCTTAGAATTAAAAAGTTGTAAATTAAACGTTTTGTTATTGTCAAGTGAATGATATATAGTAACCCTATCTTGATTATTAATACCAATTATAAAACTCTTATCACCTTCAAATTTAATATGGGTAACAGTTGGTACTGGACTAGAAATTACAACGTATATACAAGCCCCTAAGAAAAGTAAGAACGCAATAACAAGAGCAAATGTTTTCTTCATAACGATTACATCCTTTCTACTTCATCGATGGCAAGGATGTTAAGTAAATTGTGACTTACATTGTAAACCAACTTAGACACTGCAAGATATGTTTCCTTGACACTTTCATCAGTTTCATTAAGAATATTATAGTTATTATAGAATTTATTAAATAAACTTAGTAAATCATATAAATAATCACATATATAATTTAAAGTAGCTTCATTATAAGAATTAGTTAAAACATTATTAAGACTTAATAATTTAACTAGGATATCTCTTATTTCATTATTATTAATTAACTTAATTTGATAATCTTTGTTATCAGCTTTCTTTAATAATGATTTAATACGTACCATTGTATATAAAATATATGGTCCTGTTTTACCTTCAAGAGATGAGAACTTAACAGGATCAAAGATATAATCAGTCTTTCTAAATGGAAGAAGGTCAGCATACTTAAGTGTTGCAATGGTAAGTTTATTTGCTATATCAGCTCTTTCTTCACCAGTTATATCTTCTTTTATTTTCTTTTCTATTTCCTCATATATTAGCTCTAATAAGTTATCTAGGGTCATGACCCCACCATCTCTTGTTTTAAATGGTTTACCATCAGGTCCATTAATAGTTCCAAATGGAAAATGTTTTAATAACGTTGTTTTTGGTACTAAACCAGTCTTATAACTTGCTCTAAATACTTGTTCAAAGTATAAAGATTGACGATCATCAGTGAAATACCACATTTCATTTGGATTAAATCTCTCCATTCTTGAATAAATAGTACCTAGATCCCTCGTTCCATAGATTGTTGCCCCATCATTTTTAATTACCATTAAAGGTGGAATTGGTTTATTATCAGTTTCTTCCTTTACATCACATACTAAGGCTCCCTCAGATTCATATAAATGATCTTTCATTATTTCTAATACTTGAGGGATGTATTTAAAGGCATCAAGTTCTCCTTCAAATAATTCAAAATGACAATTTAATCTATCATAAGTATTCTTAATTACTTCTTTAGAGATTTCTACCATTTGTTTCCATAGTTCAGTATATGCTTTATTACCTTTATCAATCTCTGCTGTAATATAACGTACTTCTTCCATTCTCTCAGGATTATTTGCTGCATCTATACTAGCTTTTGGATACATTACACCTAAGTCTTCTGCTGTTAGATTAATCTTAGGATATTCTCCATTAAAATTAGGATCAAAGAAAGGTGAATCTGGAACCATTCTTTTATATTCAGAAATTAACATACCTGCTTGTCTACCTAAGTCTCCTAAATGAACATCACCTATTACATCATTACCTAATAGTTTAATTAATCTTTTAACAGCTTCTCCAATATTAGCTGAACGCATATGACCTACATGTAATGCTTTAGCAGCATTAGCACCACCATAGTCTACAACAATCATCTTAGGATCTTGTTTATCAACAAAAATATTAAAATCATTAATACCTTTATTTAAATAATTAATTAAATAACTATCACTAAAAGATAAATTAATAAAACCCGGTCCTGCAATATTAACATTAGTAAATCTATCATCTAATTTACTAACTATTTTTTCAGCTACTTCTCTTGGATTCTCATGGTTCATTTTAGCTAATGTAAAGGCATCATTTAATTGAAATTGACCTAACTCAGGTCTACTACTAACAACTAAACTTACACTATTACATTCATAACCTAAATCATTAATAATACCTAATAAATATTTCTCACTTTCTTTAATCATATTATCCTCCTTTTTATAAAAAAAATCCTATTATCTATAGGAACGTATTACCGTGGTACCATCCTATTTCAATAGAATTCTATTACTCAATATCTTAACGCGATTAACGATGAAGTTTAAAAGTACGTTCATTAATAACTTTTAATAATTCACACCAACCATTATCTCACTGTAAAAAGTATTATTAATTACTATTCTTCTAACCACTTCTTGTCTTTATTATATCATTATTTCTTTATTTGTAAAGTTCTACCTAAAATATCATTTATTAATTTTTTCTTTTCTTCATGTGCTATAAATGAATAATTCTTAATAGTTAAATCAATTTCATCATAGATTTCATCTCTATCAGTTTTAAATAAACTAAAATATTTAACACACGCTTCTATCCATTTTTCTAGTATTCTTTTTAATACTGGAATATCACTATCTTTGTAATCATTAGGTTCTGGAAAAACTAATCTTTTAAACATCTCAGGTCTTGCATTATGACGTTCATCAACTTTAGTAAGGACACAATCATATAAACTAATATGACCTTCTTCATCTACACAACAATTACGACCAGGTTTTACTGATAAACCATTTAAATTCATTAAATCAAAAGTTATTAATAATTCTACAAAGTCATCAACTGTTGTTTTTTGATCTAATAATTCATAGTAACCTATCTTTATTCCGTTAACTTTCTCCTGTAACTGAAAGATATGATTACTATCTTTATAGATAGCTAGAATAGCAGGTAGTTTAGCTCCACTCTTCTTAGCTTCATCTATTCTTTTTTTAAGTTCATTTAGATTATCTAATGTTTCATTCATCTTATCTACTTCAACAGTTTGCCACAATAAAGCGTATTCAATACCTTCAAAGTTAATATAATGACATTTCTTTTCAGTACTAAAAGCATCATACTTACTAAATTTAACATTCTTAGATAAATGTTCTAGTATCTTATTGTAATCCATCATAAACCTCCAGTTCTTTAAGAATATTATACAGTTTATTTAATGGTAGTCCAACAATTGTGTAAAAATCACCGTCTATTTTCTTAATATATTTACCAAACTCTTCTTGAATTGCATAGGCTCCAGCCTTACCAAAGGCTTTACCAGTATCTATCCAAGAATTTATTTCTTCATCAGTCATCTTATCAACTGTAACAATTGCTTTTTCATATGTTTCATGAATAGTATCTTTACCATTTTTACGACAAAAAACGGTTAAAGCAGATACTACTTCATGATCTTTCCCTTGAATATTAGATATCATTCGATAGGCATCATTTCGATCAATTGGTTTTCCATATATTTCTCCATTAAAGACAACAATTGTATCACTAGAGATGACTACAACATCTTCAAGAAATGAATCAAAGACAATTTTTCCTTTTTGATAAGATATATCCATACATTGTTCATATACAGATTTCTCTTTATTTAATACTTCATCATGGTCATAAGAAATTACTTCATAAGGAATATTTAACATATTCATTAATTCTTTTCTTCTTGGTGATGAACTAGCTAATATTATTCTCATCGACATTTATCCTCTTTATATTTATTATTTGTAATACAAATATATTTCTCTAAATTACCTTTTATATCATCTGGATAAGTTTTAGATGAATATTCATATATAGGATCTGTATATTTTAAATAATAATAACGTACCATATCAGCGAAAAATTCTCTTATATCACTATAACTATAATCTCTAAATGGTCTACTACTCATCTCTTTATATTTATTAAAAGTATTAATAATATCATTTTGTTTACTAATTTCTTTACCTAATACTGATTTATAATGGAAATCCCAAGTATGTCCCATTTCATGAACAATAGTTGCATAATAATTATTACCTGTACTACATCTTACATCCATCATACGTAAATCTGTTGGTCCGTAGTTCATACCTACATATTGACTACCCCATATTTCATCAAAAGTTTTATCTGTTAAGAATGTTACTTTAGTACCAATAACTAAATAAGAAGCACGCTCTTCAATAGTTTTAAAATAATCTAGATAATCATCATATATACTAACAGGACAACCTTCTTCTACATCAAAAGTCATACTACCTTGCGTAAAGGAATTAGATACATTAATACCACGACCTCTAGTATAAGTATTCCATATAGGGTATACTGTTAAGTTCTCTTCAAGTTCAAAAGCCGTATTAGGCCATATATAACCAGCTTGTGACTTTTCACTTGTTGAGTAACCTCTTACTTCATATCCTTCTTTATTAAATGGACCTGGGATTACTTCACAAGAATCTTCTTTATTATAAGCATTACAACTTACATCAGGTGTAGCAATGTAATCAATTGAATCAGTTACTACATTCATACTTAATTTTTTATATGAAATAACATAAATTCTTTTATTTTCAGTTAACGTAACAGTATCACCTACTTTATATTCAGCAACACTATTATCCTTATTAAAACTATATCCTAGTACTTCTCCATCTTTTCTAGTTGCCATAGGTAAAGTAACATTACATTTACCATCTACTATTTTGCAAGATAATTCATTATTATCAATACTAGAAGCCCCATTCTTTTCAATTCTTAATATAAATTCACCAGGTCTACTTCTTAGTTCACCATCACTAAAAACACCAGTTAGATATAATCCACCAGCAACAATAAGTAATAAACATATAACAATAATAATATATTTAATAGTCTTATTATTCATATACACCCTCATTTTAAGTATATCATAAGATAATAATAGAT
>JAEEGK010008170.1_pt1 | contig 24766 bp, 21 predicted proteins | sample 8958771 | NCBI WGS metagenome assembly JAEEGK01 (sample SAMN16246547, study PRJNA631951) | gut metagenome | biome: gut microbiome; feature: rumen; material: SC-attached | host: Bos | place: Iran: Karaj | collected 2018-10
AGTACTGCTACGCCTGCTGCCTTTGTCGACAATGCCGGCAGCGACAATGCTCCTGCTCCCAGTCAGATTACCATTGCATGGAACGACGGCGACAGCTTCGAGACCAACTTGGAGCGTATCATCGTGCAGAAGTGGATTGCCGGCTGGGGCAACTCTTGTGAGGCTTGGTCGGAGTTCCGCCGCACTGGCTATCCCAAGATGTTCCCTGTGAAGTACAACTACAGCGACGGTGCCGTGAGCAGCGACCTGCAAATCCGTCGTATGCCTTATCCTCGCACTGAGTACAACACCAACCGAGCTGCCGTTACAGCTGCCGCTTCATTGCTGGGTGGCCCTGACAACTGCGGAACCAAACTGTGGTGGGACAAGAAGGCTCATTAATTATAATAAGGTATAACTTTTTACAGATACATAAAGAGTATGAAATACAAGAATATATTCAGTGCTGCTTTCCTTGCCATGGCGGCTTTCGTAGGCTTCAACAGCTGCGATACCGATCCGGAGACAGAGGTTGTGCAGGACTTGTACAAATACGATTCACAATATTTTGAGAATCTTCGCGCTTGGAAGCAGTCTCCGCATGAGGTCTCTTATGCTTACTATGCTTCTTATAGCAACACGATGACTCCCACCTCATGGGGTGAGCGTATCATCGGTCTGCCCGACAGCCTTGACATTGTCAACCTCTGGGGTGATGTGCCAACCATGGAGAGCAATCCTATTGCCTACGAGGATATGGTTTATTGTCAGAAGACAAAGGGCACACGTTTCGTGCTTCATGCCGATGCTGCCCACTACAATCACTATGTTTGGGCACGTACCTACAACGAGGCCAAAGGCGAGTTTGAGTACGAATACGATGCCGCTGGCAATCATATTCTCATTAAGACCGAGGCCGACAAGCCCGAGACGATTATCTACTATGCCCGCTGGGCTGTCGACACTCTCGTTCAGTGTGGCATCGACGGTGTGGACTTCGACTACGAGGGATGGAACGGAACGAACATTACCATCGTAGCAGAGGAGTGCGACAAGTACATCGGCCCGAACGGCAAGTGGCCTGAGAAACTGTTCATTATCGACTGGTTCAACGGTGCGCCTCCCGCAGAGACCGAGCCTTTCACCGACTACTATGTGCGTCAGGCCTACTCGTGGCAGATTGGTTTCCAGACAGGCTCTGGCGGCCGTCCTATCGAGAGAACCATTCTTTGCGAGAGTACCGGTGCTGAGTCGGCTGACGGCGGTGTCAACGGAGCCATGGTTCGCGAATATGCAGCATGGGAGCCTGCTACAGGCCATAAGGGTGGTTTTGGTGCCTACTACATTGACTATAACTACAAGTCGCAGTCGGGCATTTCTTACAAGGAGTACCGCGAGGCTATTCAAATCCAGAATCCGGCTGTTCATAAGTAATATCAGACAATAAACAATAGAAACTATGAAAATGAAATATAATATCGTCGCAGCGGCCATGCTATTGCTGGCAGGCGGTCTCACTCTCTCTTCGTGCAGAAGTGACGGCGGCTTCGACTACGATCATGCAGGCTTCTATATTACTGACACGGAGAACAATCCTATTGTGAAGTTCTCGGTAGAGGACACGCCTGCAAGCTATACGGTTACGGTGCAGTCGACAGAGAAAGTCGACAACGATGTGACTTTCTCGTTGGCTCTCGACCTCTCGAAGGTGGATGAGTATAACGCTGCCCACGGAACCACTTATTTCCCCATTCCCGCAGGTGCTGTGGAGCTGACAGCCAATCAGGTTACCATCAAGGCCGATGAGGCTATCTCGACGGGTGCCGTGGTACGTGTGGTGAGCACCGAGGATTTCAAGGAAGGCCGTACCTACTTGATTCCTGTTACGGTGACGAATGTCAGCGGCTCTACCAATGAGGTGCTCCCAGGTTCGCGGACCATCTATCTGCGCATCTCGCGTGTGATCAACTTCTTCTCGATTCAGGCCAACTACAATGCGTCGAGTAACTTCATCTTCGACAAGACCATCAAACTGTCGACCTTGACTTACGAGATGAAGATTTATCCGCAGGGACTGAACCGTACGAACTATCCGCAGCGTTACCTCGCCCTGGAGCAGTCAGACGAGTCGAAGTCGTTGCTGCTTCGCTTCAACGAGGCAAACGCCGAGAACCGCCTGCAGGTGATTCTCTCCGGCAACCGCTTCCTCTCGAACACGCAGTTTGAGAACGGACAGTGGTACCTGCTCTCTGTTGTCTGCGACGGCACAACCATCTCGCTCTATGTGAATGGTGAACTCGACGCTTCTATCAACGGTTCTATCGAGGGTGGCTCGCTCGACTTCCAGCGCTACGAGATGGGTATGTCGTGGGGCCGCAGCTATCCGCGTCAGCAGTTCTTCGACCACCGCTTTGGCGAGATCCGCATCTGGGACCGCGCACTCTCTGCTACTGAGATTAAGGGCGGCATATGTGGCGTAGACCCGCAGAGCGAGGGCCTGAAAGCTTACTGGAAGTTCAACGAGGGCGAAGGCCATATCTTCAAGGATGCTACTGGCAACGGCTTCGACATGGACTGGAGCAATACCAGTCGCGACCCGAGCGAGAATGGCGTCATGCAGCCTACTCCTAACGCAGCCAACTACATCCAGTGGGTGAAAGACGACATCAACAAGTGTGCTAACTAATGAGGGAGGATACAACGTATGAAAAAGAATATTTTTAAGTGTTTAGCTTATTGCCTGACAGCAGCCGTTGCGCTGACCTTCGGGGCGTGCAGCAGCGACGAGCACTACGATGTGACGGGTAATCCCGACAATCTGATCTATCTCCATCTGAGTGGCGATAATACCCGTAGTTATAAAGTCATCCATACGCCTGTCAGCCATCTTGGCGCCTTCGACGCAAAGTTCCCTGTGAAGATTCTGCGTGCGGCTGATTCGCCCACAACGGTCTCTGTTGTGATGGACAACTCGCTTGTCGAGCAATACAACGCCGCCAATGGTACTTCCTATGCTGCTGTTCCTAATGGCGTCGTGAACGTTACGAACAGCGTTGCCCATATTCAGGCCAATAGTTTTGCCTCTGGCGACTCCATCTCGATTAGTGTGCCTGAGTCTGCCTTGCCACAACTGACGGAAGAGGGCTATATCATCCCGTTCCGCATCAGCGAGGTGCAGGGTAGTGGTAAGATCAGCGAGGAGCGTGGTGTGGCTTACATCATTATCAACACAATCGAAACACTCCTCAACGCTGATGCCACAGAGCCGCTGGGAACCATGATTGGCACGGATGTGATGTCGACATGGACGGCAACCAACTCTTCTGGTGGAAATGCCAATATCGCGAACATGCTTCAGGAGAGCAGCCGTCAGACATGGGCCATCGACACTTATGTCGTCGACATGAAGGAAGTTCGCAATGTGTCGTCTGTTGGTATCCAGAGCTACTACGGTCAGTATGGCTACATGCCCGACCATCTGGAGCTTTGGCTCAGCAAGGACGGTAACGACTGGACGTACATCGGCTATGTTGCCGACGGAGGCGACATGCTGTCATACCGCAACTATGGTTATCTCGTCATGTATAATGGCTTCCCCGCCCGTTATCTGAAGATGAGCGTTGCCGGTGTTTACAACAACTATCCTATCCAGGCCTTCCGTGTGTGGGTGGAGTAAGTGTTCTATTTCGATGACAGTCAAACGATTATTGACAATATCTCTCTTGTTCCTGAGCTTTGCCTTGTGCAGAGCTCAGGAATCTGTTTTCCTCGAGACATTCCAGTATGACGAGCGCATCCACGACTTCGGCACCATCTACGAGAAAGACGGCAAGGTGAGCCACACTTTCACGTTCACCAACAAGAGCCGCGAGGTGGTCATCATCAACGACGTGAATGCCTGGTGCGGATGCACTACAGCCCAGTTCTCGAAAGAGCCTGTCCGTCCGGGCAAGACCACCAAGGTGACGCTGACCTACAATCCCGACCACCGTCCGGGCAAGTTCTCGAAAGAGGCCGTGTTGATGCTCAATGGCGGCAAATACTACACCCGCATCTGGGTGAAAGGCAACGTGATCGGCATGCAGCATCCCGTCACCGAGGACCATCCTTATGCCTATGGCAGCGGTTTGTTCATGAGCCACCGAGTGCTGCCCTTCCCGCCTATGAGAGTGGGGGAGGAGAAGTCGGTACGCCTGCTCGTGGCCAACGGCACGAAGAAGGAGATGACCGTGGAGTTCCTGCGCCAGCCCGGTAACCGCGTGCTGCAGTTTCCCGACAAGTTGGTGCTGAAGCCCCGCGAGAGCACCAAGGTCTATGCCAAATACCGTGGGGTGAAAGCCTATCCCTACAGGCGTTGTGTCTACATCATCCCGAAGGTTGACGGTAAGCAGCTCAAGCCGTTGAAGGTCAGTTTTGAGGTTCAGGGAGTTTCAAGACGTTAGGTCTTGAACCTTGAACTTTGAACCTTTAACCGCCTCACTCCCTCAAGGGGGAGAAAAGAAACCTGCTTGTGAACAGATAACAGTTAATAGTGAAGAATAAAAAATGTGAGGATATGAAGAAGAATGTAACCAACCGAATGAAAGATTTGATGGTGAGGCGTGCCATGCTGTTTGGCCTCTTCGTGTGTATGCCCAGGTGCGTTAGCGCGCAGGTGTCTCCTCCTATGGCGGTCCAGCCGGTGCCTACAGAGTATCAGGTGGCGTGGCAGCGCATGGAGACCTATGCGTTCATCCACTACGGTCCCAACACGTTCTATGGCGACGACGGCATCGAGTGGGGCTACGGCAACTATCCTGCCGACACCTTCAACCCGACTCTGGGCTACTGCGACGTGGACCAGTGGGTCGAGGCGCTGAAGGATGGCGGCATGAAGGGAGTCATCCTCACAGCCAAGCATCACGGCGGCTTCTGCATGTGGCCTACTAAGTATACCGACTACAGCATCAAGTTTGGTCCTTACCGTGGCGGTAAGGGCGATGTGGTGGGCGAGCTGGCCGATGCCTGCCGCCGTCACGGACTGAAGTTCGGCGTCTATCTGTCGCCCTGGGACCGTCATCAGGCCAACTATGGCACCCCCGAGTATGTTGAGCATTATAAGAGCCAGTTGCGCGAGCTGCTCAAGAACTACGGCGAGCTGTTCGAGGTGTGGTTCGACGGTGCCAATGGTGGTGACGGCTGGTATGGTGGTGCCGAGGGAAAGCGCAGCATCGACAAAAACAACTACTACGACTTCCCAACGCTCTTCAGCTACGTGCGCGAGCTGCAGCCGCAGGCTATCATCTTCTCCAACGGCGGTCCCGGCTGCCGCTGGGTGGGCAACGAGGACGGTATCGCAGGCGAGACCAACTGGTCGCTCTTGCGCAGCAGCGATGCCCGTCCCGCCTACGATGGCAGCTACTCGCCGACAGGTGTTGAGGACGGAACCGTGTGGGTGCCTGCCGAGTGCGATGTGTCGATACGCCGTCCCAATTGGTTCTACCATCGTGCCGACGACGAGAAGAACGTGCTGAGTGCCGATGCGCTGGTCGACCTCTATTATAAGAATGTGGGGCGCAACGCTACCTTCCTGCTCAATGTGCCTGTGACTCGTACCGGCCGCATGCACGAGAAAGACGTGGCTACGCTGAAGGCTTTCCGCGAGAAGCTCGACCGTATCTTTGCCCACAATCTGTTGTCGGGAGCAGCGGTCTCTGCCAGCAATGAACGGGGTGGGGGCTACGAGGCTGCCCGTGCGACAGACGGCAATTACGACAGCTACTGGGCTACTGCCGACGGTGTCTGCCAGGGAGCCCTGACGTTCCAGTTCGACAAGAAAACGCGCCTGAACCGCCTCGTCCTGCAAGAGTATATTCCGCTCGGCCAGCGCGTGAAGTCGTTTGTCGCTGAGTATTCTGCCGACGGCAAGACCTGGCACGACGTCAATTGCGGAGAGCAGACCACCACCATTGGCCACAAGCGCATCCTCGTGTTCCCGACGGTTACCGCCCGCCAGTTGCGCATCCGTTTCATCGATGCCAAGGGACCGCTCTGTATCAACAACGTAGGAGCCTATCTGGCTGAGTAAAGAAAAACAAGAAGTAATATGAAATAAGAAATGAGCCATTCCGGTGGCTCATTTTTTTATATGTGTGAGATTCGTCTTTCGCAATCAGATGAACCTTTGTGTGTCAGAATAATCTCTTGAATCAGACTCCTTTGATGGATTTCTTCACCTGTGCCATGTTGCTGCGCGATACGGGCAGCGATTCACGGCAATGCTTGATGACCAGCTGCATGGTACCAGCCTTGGCCACAATTCTCTCCACCTGCTGCAGGTTCACCAGAAAGGCACGGTGGCAGCGCACGATGGTGGGATAGACGCTCAGCTCGTCCTCCATCTGCCGTGAGGTGGCACGCAGCATGTCAGTACGCACCTGACCGTCGCTCAGATGATAGACTTTCACGTAGTTACCCACCGCCTCGATATAGAGCAGGTCAGCCACTTGCAGAAGGATTTTCTCGCTGGTCGTTCCCGTCAGCTCCACCTGCGACGAGGGCTGTGCCGCTTCGGCTGAAGTCTGCGATGCGGTCAGTTGCTCGTTCAGCTGGCGGGTCTCCTCCAGTTCCATCGCCAGATATCGGCTGCGGAACTTAAATCGCCAGTACAGGCCGATGGCGAACGAGCAGAAGGCGATGATGACGAGTGTCTCGATGAAATTGCTCCACGACAAGGCATTGGCTTCCACACGGCTGCTGAGCACAAAATGGCGGTACAGGCAGATGCCCAATGCCACGAGCGGTGTGTTGATGAGCTGGAACCACAGGTTGCGGCGGATGATGTAGCCCACGCCTTGGTCGTACGAGCGGGGCATTCTGATGATATACTTCAGGATTGTGTCGGTCAGCATGCACACCGCCACACCTATCACGAAGAAGCCCAGCAGGTGAACGGCCGCCTGCCATTGCCACGCGTCAAGTCCGAAGGGCTTGAACACCGCCAGCGCCACAACCACGAAGAGGGTGCTGACAACGCGCGTCGTGAGGGTCTCTTTTCTGCCTTTATCCATACAATGGGCAAAATTAGTGTTTTTCTTCTAAAACGCCAAACACGTCGTCACTTTTTTGCCATTCATCCCACATCCCATGCCGCTCGTCACAAAACCCTGCAGTCTGTCCCAGATGTTTGCGGGGGCTGCAACCTTGTCGTATCTTTGCCTCGTCAAAACCGACGAAAACAATAAAACAAATAAAGATATGAAAACAAAAAGACTGATGGCCCTCGTGGCTGTAATGATCGTGACAATGATGAGTTTTGCCAAGACGCAAGACTTCGGTGGAAAGGTAGTCGACGAGCGGGGCGAGCCGCTGCCTTTCGTCAATGTGGTGCTTTTGTCGTTGCCCGACTCCTCCTTCGTCCAAGGAGCTACGACCGACGATCAGGGCATGTTCCATATCGTCACCAACTGTACCAGCGGACTGTTCAAGGTGTCGAGCGTGGGCTATGAGACGCAATATGTAACGGCAGCCGCAGGACTGACCATCCGCTTGCGCGAGGATTCCCAGATGCTGAAAGAAGTGGTGGTGAAAGGCCAGCTGCCGAAGACCCATGTGAAGGGCGATGCCATGCGCACGACCGTCGCTGGAACCATTCTCGAGAAGGCTGGCACGGTGAGCGACGCCCTGTCGCGCATTCCCTCGCTCGAGGCGGAGCGCGACGGCGGAGTGAAGGTGCTGGGCCGTGGCGATGCCGAGGTGTATATCAACGGCCGGCGGGTACAGGACATGAAGGAACTCTCTCGCCTGCGTGCCGACCAGATTCTGCATGTCGACGTGGTGCAGAACCCGGGTGCCCGCTATGCCGCCTCGACGAAGGCCGTCGTCCGCATCACGCTGAAGAAGGTGCAGGGCGAGGGCCTCAGCTTTCAGGACAACCTCGGTGGCATTTATCAATATGGTTACACGCTGACCAACAACCTCGACGTGAACTACCGCACGGGCGGACTCGACATTACAGCCTCGTTCTGGGCAGGCCGCTACGGTCATGCCAAGTCGCTGCAGGAAGACGAGATGTACTATCTTTGTGGTGATGAGCAGTATAGGGGCGTCACCAAGCAGTTGTCGAAGAACGTCTGGAAGGGATGGTCGCCACAGCTGCAGGTGAACTACATGGTCGACGAGAACCACAGTTTCGGCGCTTTCTACAAGTACGACCGCCATCCCGGTGCCGATTTCACCAGCGATTTCAATACCGACAACTACGAGAACGGTATCTACATCGAGCGCTCGGAGAGCCACATCACGCAGTCCGACCGTTTCCGTAAGCACATCTTTAATGCCTATTATAATGGAAAGGTGGGCAAACTGGGCATCGACTTCAACTTCGACGGACTCTTCGACGACACGAATACGCCCGGCTGCACCACGGAGACAACGACACCTGTGAACACCAACGTGCTCGACGGCTCTATGTATGACGCCCCCACGGCGCGCACCATCGAGAGCAACACCAAAAACGGCAACAAGTTCTGGGCCTCGAAGCTCATCCTCAGCTATCCCCTGCTGAAGGGCAACCTCTCGTTCGGAGGCGAGTACACCTACAATCACCGCACCGACGCCTACTCGTACACGGCTACCGACTACGTGCCCGTGAAGGCCACCGACACCGAGATCAACGAGAAGTCGGCTGCGGCATTCCTCGAGTACGGACGCCAGTTCGGCAAGGTGTTTGCCCAGGCAGGTCTGCGCTACGAGCACCTGACGAACGACTACTTCAACTTCGGCAAGCGCGAGGACGAGGTGTGCCGCGACTATGGCGACTGGTTCCCCACGGCAGTCGTCTCGGCGCCCGTAGGCAAGGTGCAGCTCTCGCTCTCGTATCGTCGCGATATCCAACGGCCTAATTACAGCAACCTGTCGAGCTCGACCATCTACCTGAACCGTTACAGCTACCAGAGCGGCAACCCCTACCTGAAGCCGACCTACACCCACAGCCTCGTGCTGAACGCTGGCTACAAATGGGCGAACCTGACGCTCAACTACGGTCGCATCAAGGATTTTGTCACCATGTCCACCGAACCCTTCCCCGGCTCTGAGGACCCGCTCATCAGCCTGGTGCACCCCATCAACAGCGACGAGGACTTCGACCAGCTCTCCCTCGGCCTCTCAGCCCGTCCGACCATCGGCTGCTGGCACCCTATGTGGTACGCCTTCTGCTTTTTTCAGAACTATAAGACGCCTACTGCCGACGGCTCGATGCTGACGCTCGACCGCCCGTACGTCACGCTCGTCTGGCAGAACGACATCGAACTTCCGAAGAGCTTCCGCCTGCATGCCTCCATGCAATGGGCCAACCGCGGCGACCACGGCAATTTCCGCATTATCAGCAACCGTTTCGATACTACTCTGGGCATCCAGCGCGACTTCAACCTGCGGCGACTGGGCTCGCTGACCGCCGACCTGCGCTGCAGCGACTTGCTGAATACGAACAAGACCAATGTCGTGCTCTACGGTCCGCGCGAGCTAACTGCCCGCAATCCTGCCCGCCGTACCTTCTCGCTCGACCTCACCTGGAAGTTCAATGAGGCCCGCTCGAAGTACCGTGGCTCCGGTGCCGGCGACAAGCAGAAAGCCCGTATGTAATACTCCCCCCGCATCCTGTTTGCGGAAAGCAGGAAACAACCCCCAAGTATCAACCCATCAAAAACAATATATCCATTATGACAAGAAGAACTATTATCGGCATTATTTTCGTGGTGGCAGCTCTCTTGAAGCTTGCCAGTATGTGGAACATCATCCATCTCGACTGGCTGTGGCAGCATCCCTGGCCCGAGTATTTCGGCGTGTTCCTGATTTTCTACATCGGCGTGGAGCTCATCCTCTACAGCTTCTCCCACGACCGCGACCAGTGGCTCCTGCGGCCCCTGCCCATCAGCGATACGGGCAAGCGCATGTGCTGCGCGGCAAGGTTTGGCGCCGACGCTTACGCCTTCCACGGTGAGGCTTTCCACGGCGCACGTCTCGACGCCTTCTGCGGCGGCGTCCGCATGGACCTCCGCGAGGCCGTCATCACCGAGGACGAGGAACTGGATCTGCACACGTTCCTGGGCGGCATCGAGCTGATTGTTCCCTCCTGCGTGAACGTGACGGTGAAGAGTCACAACTTCATCGGCACCGTAGACAACAAGACGGACAAGCGTACCACCCCCGGCGCTCCCTGCCTGCACATCGTGGCGAGCAACTTCCTCGGAGGGGTGAGTGTCAGGAATGAGGATTGAGGCGCTCGTGTGGGCGGACGCTTGCGCCTCTGAGTCTTCATGCTCCCCCTTGCTCGTGAAGTCTGCCCGATAGGGTGGCGATTCGTGACTCCATTCCGATGGTAGCTGAAGGCTGTCGCGATTCGCTACCCCCCCCCTCATGGTCCGTCACGGTTCTGGTGGGACTTATGGCATCGTAGATAAGTATTTCAAAGATCGCTTTGTTACAATGCAAATTTACTAAATAATCCCCGCATATGCGAGCGTTTTCTGAGGAAAAACGGGGGTTGTCAAAACAACTTTTCCGTTTTTCTTACACTCCCCGGCGCGCGCCGGAAGTAACTCCCCGGCGCCCGAGTGCGCGGCGGGAGAAATACAGTTAACAGTTAATTGTTTACAGTTCACAGTTTACAGATGTGCGGGACTGTCGCTCTACTGTAACTAAAATCAGCTCTACTGTCAACGAAATTAGGAAAAGAGTCAATTTTACCCGGAGAGCGAGTCAATTTTTCCCGTATGAAAATGGGGCTATTTTGAGCAAAAAAGCCCTGCAGATCGGGAAGTTTTCTCCAATGGGCTTACCGGTAGTTTTGCAGTAGTAGGCTGATTATCAGTAACTTATATAAAATTTGCCAAACACCCAAATACCCAAACACCCGAACACCCGAATTAGATTTCATTATTTTATTATTTATATATATTTTGATTGTTTTGCGTTTTTACATGGCTAATTCGGGTGTTCGGGTGTTTCATCGATGGAGGTTCAGGAGTTTTGTCTGATTAATCGGAGTTTTCGGATTTCTAGGAATATTCAGAGTACTCCCATTATCTCTCATCTGCTATTTGTAATGAAATCCGAAAACTTTATTATCCTCTTAAATAAGGTGGCGATTCTCTTGCGTATCTCCGAAATTATTTGTATATTTGCATAATCACAGCGATCATTGACAACGTAATAAATAATGTCTGGTGATGAGCTGAAAGTAATAAGTTTTCAGGGCTCGAAGACTTTGCACTTTCGTGCTTTTCCGACCAGATAAAAAGGAGAGTTAATACATGAATATAGTAGTATTATCAGGCAGTCCGCGCAAGGGCGGCAATACGGACTTGCTGGTGGAGGCGTTTGTCAGGGGCGCCTCGCCCAGGCATCGGGTGGAGGTGGTGTCGGTACACGACTATGCGGTGAGGCCGTGCATGGGGTGTAACGCGTGCTTCCGGCGCGACGACCATGTGTGTTGCCAGGACGATGACATGGCGGTCGTTTACGCGAAGCTGGCTGCCGCCGACATGCTCGTCATCGCGTCGCCAGTCTACTTCTACGGTTTGAGCGCGCAGCTGAAGGCCGTCATCGACCGCTGCCACAATCCTGTCAGAGACTCGTTCCACATCCGTAAGACGGCGCTGCTGCTCGTGGGTGCCGCCTCGCTGCCCGAGCTCTTCGACGGTATCTTGGCTCAGTATCGGCTCTGTCTGAATTTCTTCCAGTTGAAGGATGCGGGCCACGTGCTGGTGCGCAAGGCGAAAGAGAAGGGCGACGTGGCGTCGATGGACGCGCTGGAAGAGGCGTTTGCCCTTGGCGCTTCCCTTTAGCCGGCTGTGGCGGAGAAGCGGATAAGCGCTGGTGTCAGTGAGGCGAATGCCCGGTTGATGAAGGCGAGTTTTCTGCGTAGAGAGAAAAAATCGCAGGCGATGTCACCTTTTGTTGCTCAGACTTGTTATATAGGTGAAGTCCCGTCCGCGGCGGGCTCCCAACAAGTTTTTGAAACAGAAGTCAAACATTTAAACGCAAAACAGAATATGAGTAACGTAATGATGTATTTGGTGCCGATCGCATGTGGATGCGTATTGCCCATCATGGTAATCTGGTTTCTCGTACGCCAGAAGATGAATGAGACCAACCAGCGCACGCAGATTGTGCTTGCCGCCATCGAGAAGAATCCGGACTTGGATATCGAGGAACTGATAAGGAAAAGCACGCCCAAGCAGCGGCTGCTGAAGGAGAAACTGCTCTCGAAACTGCAATGGGGCACCCTTACCACCCTGATAGGCATCGGCCTGATAGGCTTTGGCGCCTGGCTGGGCTACGTGGGCGGAGGAGGTTCCAGCGATCCCATGGCATCCGTCTGCTTCGGTCTGATTCTGCTGGCTGTCGGCATAGCCTTCTTCGTCAGCTACGTTTTTGGCAAGAAAATGCTCGCCAAGGAGATGGAGGCAGAGGAACAGCAACTTAGAGCAAAGTCAGAGAGCAAGTGACCCGCGAAGTGTTCATAGCCCAGGTAGAGCGCGAGCAGGAGGCACTACGAGGCTTCTTGCTCGCCCTCTGCTGTGGTAACAAAAGCGATGCCGACGACCTGGCTCAGGACACGCTGGTGAAGGCCTACCTCTCGTCGGTGAGTTTCCGCGACAAGGGGAAGTTCCGCTCGTGGCTCTTCAAGATTGCCTACAACACCTTCCTCAACCATAAGGCAGGCTGCCGCACGATGGTGGGCATCGACGAGGCACGGACGCTCGTCAGCAGTTCCTCTGCCGACCACTCGTATGAGCATGAGAACCTCTACCTCGCCCTCCGCACGCTGCCGCCCAAGGAACGCTCCGCCATCACGCTCTTCTACATGAGCGGCTACAGCGTCAGGGAGATAGCCGCCATAACGGAGACCTCAGAGGAAGCCGTGAAGAAACAACTCTCACGGGGACGTGACAAACTAAAGGAAAAACTGAAGCTATGAAGAAAGATAAAGCCCTTGAGGAACTGTTCCTCGAACACAAGCCGCACTTCGACGACCAAGCCGCCTTCATGTCGGAACTGACCCGCAGGCTGGACAACGTGGAGTATATCCGCCGGCACGAGGAGGCTGCGATGCGGCGCTACAAGATAGCCATGGTGGCAGCCTTCGTGGTGGGTATCATCAGCGGCGCCATCACCACGGCACTGGTGCTTTCCACGCCCATCGACGTGCCTCTCTTCACCCTCGACGTCAAGAGCCGTCTGCTCGTGTGGATCTGCCAGCACTCGCGGCTGATATTCGCCACGGCGACAGCCCTGCTCATGAGCGTGGGGCTCATCAGCATCGTCAGCAATATTCAGGACATTATGAGCATGCGCGTCAGCATGGCGCGCAGCACGAAAAAGAGTGTGGGCTAACGGTTGGCTGCCAGCTGCTTGCACTCACGGTGCAGACAGCAGGCGAATACCGCCTCTATGACGACCATCAGGGCTGCCAGCACATAAGAAGGACACATCAGACCGACAATGAGCGCAAGAATGGGTATCACGATGGAGAAGGCCAAATAGCTCTTCGACCGGTAGAGCCACGAGAACGGCATCAGGTGGGCTCCGAAAATCATGGCATAGACCATCAGCATCTTCCCAGGCACGGCAGCGAACACCCACATGGCAATCAGAATGTAGAGCATCTGGTTGACGCTGAACAGGATGCCTGCCCGTGTCAGCGGGTTGCCCTTGCCCTCGAAGTCGATGTGCAGCACCTTCGCCAGCATCCATGCAGCGGGGAACAGAACCGCCGAGCAGCAGAACGTAATGAGGTTCTTCTGTTCGATGGTCAGTGGCGTGAGAAACACAATCAGTATCAATGCCCAGATCAGGACGGACGTCAGAATGAAATGCAGGCCTTTCTTTTGCCTGAGGGCGCAGTCGCGAATCAGTTCGTTTAGTTCCTTCATTTTTTCTCTTGCTAGATGTGAACGGCGCAAATATACGTTTTTTTTCTGAGAATCACGGAAAAGAACATAAAAAACACGGTTTTCTTCCTGCCATTGGTCACAGAATGATGCAGATTATCCCAAAAACTTGCAAGAGTGGAAGTTAAAATGTATCTTTGCAGCATCGTACTTGGTTTTATCAACGGAAAGAAAACGACAGATTAAACGGAAGAAAACTATGGAACAGAAATTTTGCCAGAGCTGCGGAATGCCTCTCACAGAGGAAATCCTTGGCACCAATGCCGACGGCTCGAAGAATGAGGAGTATTGCATCTACTGCTTCAAGGACGGTGCGTTCACGAGCGACTTCACCATGGAGGAGATGGTCGAGTTCTGCGCCCAGTTCGTCGACGAGTTCAACAAGAACGCCGGCCAGAACCTCACCAAGGAGGAATACAAGGCGATGCTCCGCCAGTATTATCCCAGTCTGAAGCGCTGGCGGGAGTCTGACGAGGAACTGCCTCATGCTGCCTCGCCTCTCAAGCAGCAGCTGATAGATGAGGTTAACGCACTCGGCATCAGCAATATGCCCAAGATTGACAATCTCTTCGTGCTGCAAGGCTCGATGATCAACATGGAGTATAACGTCAATGGCAACAGCGTGCGTTTCCTCGACGACCAAGCCATCTACTGGGGCAGCCAGGTGGAGAAGGGCGACGGCCGCTGTTACGGTATCGCCTGCGACGAGCATCACATCTTCGTCAGCGAGTATGGCAAGGACGGTGCTGATGCCGAGGTTGTGCTCTTCAAGCGGAGAGGGTAACCACCCAAGCAAGTGTATATTACCTCAAAGCAAGTGTATATTACCCCCAAGCAAGTGTATATGCCCTCAAAAGCAAGTGTATATGCCCTCAAAAGCAAGTGTATAACCCCAGAGCAAAGAATCGTTATGAATCCCATTTCCCTCCGGCTTCTTAACCAACAGTTGGCCAGTCCCCAGTTCCTTGCGCCTGAAGAGGTGGTCAGCCACATGGGTGCCATGCAGGCCCAGGAATACCGTATGATGCGCTGGGCGGTGGCTATGCGTACGCGCAAGCCGTCGGCGGCTGCATTCAAGAAGGCTTTCGACACCGGGCGGATCGTCCGGCTGCACCTGATGCGGGGCACGTGGCAACTGGTCTCGGCCGACGACTACTGGCCGTTGCTCAGCCTTTGTGCGCCCAAGGCCCTGGCGGTAATAAAAGGTTGGATGAGCAGCAACAGGATAACCATTCCCGACGAGGAGGCGGCAATGGTGCGCGACATTCTCGCCCGGACGGCTGCCGACAAGGGTAGTGTGACGAAGGAAGACTTTGTGGAGGCTCTGGCTGAGAAGGACATCCGCATGGACGACCACCGGCTGTCGTATCATATCCGTATGGGCGAGCTGACGGGAACACTCTGTAGCGGCGATCTCTTGCCGATGAAGGCTACTTACGCGCTTGCTGCCGACAAGGTGGGGCCCATGATGGCTGCGGACCGCGACGAGGCTCTGCTGATGCTCACCCGCAAGTATTTTACGAGCCGTCAGCCCGCTACGCTCGACGACTTCATCTGGTGGTCGGGACTGAACGTGAGCGACTGCCGGAAGGGCATCGCCCTTATGGGCAACACGATCCATCAGGTGCGCTACGGTGGCCGCGAGTTCTATCTGACCGACGACTGCCGCACGCGGGGATTCCGCAAGGGCAAGTACCTGTTGATTCCTCCTTACGACGAATACCTCATCAGCTATAAGGGCGGCATTCAGAAACAGCAAGGTGCTTCCGGCAAAGGCACACGCGACCTGGTGCTGCATCCCGACTACAAGCACAAGGCACACAACGACAGCGGCATCTTCCAGCCCATCATCGCCTGCGATGGAGTGGTCTGCGGCAACTGGGCGCCGTTCAAGGACGAGTGCCAGGCATCGTTTTTCATGGGCGAGCATGATACTGACCTGCAAGAAGAGTGGACACGATATAAAAAATGTATGAGATGAAACATATCCGGGAGTTATTGATGGCTTTACTGGTACTTGTTACCATACAGCTGAGTGCGCAGGACATGGCGCACTATAAACGCATTGTGAGGGAGCTGAGCTCTGCCAAATACCAGGGGCGCGGCTATGCACGGGGAGGCGCCAACAAGGCAGGAGAGTTCCTGCGGAAGGAGTTTGTCAGGGCAGGGGCCGACGAGGTGGTGTGCCAGCCGTTCAAACTGGACATCAACACGTTTCCCGGCAGAATGAAAGCCTCTGTCGATGGAAAGCCGCTGACGCCAGGAGTAGACTTTGCCATGCGCGAGTACTCGCCGGGCATCAAGGGGACATTCCCGCTCTACTACGTCGACACACTGGACTTTCAGGCGGAAAAGGTTTTCAAGGACCTGGCCATGCCCGAGAATAAAGACGCGTTCGTGGTGTGCGATTTCTGGTTCTCCTACAAGCACAGGGATGTCTTCCGGCGCCTTCAGAGCAAGGACGGATGCGCCAATGCAGGCTTGATGTACATCTGGGAGGAACCGCTGAAATTCTACAAGGCCTATGGCGAGAAAGTGGTCGACAAGGCCATTCTATGGGTGCCCTACAGTTTCCCGAAGGATGCGAAAACCATCACGACCGACATCGAGAACCAGTTCCTGAAGGGCTACGAGTGTTTCAATGTCATCGCCAAGGTTGAGGGCAGCAGACACGACAGCTGCTACGTGTTCACCGCCCATTACGACCACTTGGGAAACCTCGGCCGGAAGGTGTTCTATGCCGGTGCCAACGACAATGCCTCCGGTACGGCTGCCATCGTCACGTTGGCAGCCTACTACGCCAAGAACCGCCCTGAATACGACATGTATTTCATTGCCTTCTCCGGCGAGGATGCCAACCTCAGGGGCTCGGAATACTATGCCAACCATCCGGTAGTGCCCCTCGGGCGAATCAAGTACCTCTTCAACATCGACATGATTGGCGACAACAACCCCACGGCATACTGCGAGGCCAGCGACGAGGGCATGCGCGGCTTTGCCCTGTTCGAGCAAATCAACCGCGAGAAGCATTATTTCAGGGCTCTTGACCGTGGTGAGCTGGCAGCCAACAGCGACCATTATCCGTTTGCCACCCGCCACGTGCCCTGCATCTTCCTTGAGAACAAGCATGGCGATGCCTTCAAGTATTACCACACCATCCACGACAACTGGAAGCATGCGGTCGTCGACAGCTACGAGCCCGTGTTCCGCCTGGTGCGCGATTTTGTGGGACAGTATCGCTGACACCGGAAACGAGACAGAGACAACTGCCCAGCCGATGGTTGTGGGGCAGGAAGATCCGGTGGGAGGAGCCGCTGGCGAGACCAGCACCGGTGAAGGCCCATCTCAGGGAAAAGGAAGGCCGTCCGGGTGTTGAGATTGTTATTCTGACGGTTTTTGTTTTGTGGTTTTAAGAAAAATGTTTAGTTTTGCAACTCGATGAACCTTTTACAATATATCCCCGACAAAGAGAAACGCAACGCCTGGCTGCGGGAGTTTCGTGAATGGCAGCAGAAACCCTACGAGGTGGCTCCTCTCTCAGAGGCTACCCATGAGTGCTCGTCGTGCAAGACTGTGTTCCAAGGCAACTACTGTCCCCGTTGCGGACAGTCGGCAAGAATAGGGCGCTTCTCGTTCAACAGGGCAATCCTGCACTTTCTCGACGTGTGGGGCATGGGCAACCGCAGCATGTTCCGCACCATTCGCGACCTGATGTTACGCCCCGGCTATATGATTCGCGACTATCTGAGCGGCATGCAGTCGGCCTATTTCCCGCCTTTCAAGATGTTTTTCCTGCTGATGGCGTTCTCGTTGTTAGTGGAGCATGGCATCGACCTGGGTCTCGACGAGACGGACACGCAGGACGCTATGCCGAAGGTCGAGCAGAAGGACGAGGAAAAGCCTGCGGACGACAGCATCGGTGTTGCCGGCTCGGAGATGAAAGGGGTTGGCGCTCAGCTCGAGGATAAGGAAGAGCAGAACGAGAAGGACGAAGACCAGCTCGAGAATAAGGAGAAAATGAACGAGAATATCGGCACGCTGACCATCAACGGCGATAAGGTGGAGTCGCCCATGTTCTACTACGGATTGCGTTTCGGCAAGATTATGAACAAGCTGAGGGACAAGAACCCCGCCATCTTTGCTCTTCTGACGCTGATGATATTCTCCCTGCCCCTGTATCTGTTCTTCCGCCGTTGTCCGAATGTTCCCGACCTCAGGTTCTCCGAGTTGGTGGTGGCGCTCGTCTACACCTCAAACACGTTCAGCATCTACTACACCATAGGCATTCTGCTGCATTCGGGCATCATCAAGTTGTTGGCTGTGCTGATGGTCTTCGTGTCGCTAAGGCAGTACTTGGGCTATTCCAAGTCTCGCCTGCTCGCCTTTATCCTGCTGGCCTTCCTGACGATGGTGGTGGTCTTGGGCGCTATAGGCCTCTTGGGAATCTATATCACTTATTTATTTGCAAAATAGAGTAGCTTATGCTTATCCGATTAGAACAGAAAAACGATTACAGGGAGGTTGAGAACCTTACCCGTGAGGCCTTCTGGAACGTCTATCGGCCAGGATGCACAGAGCATTATGTGCTGAATCAGTTCCGTACAAATCCTGATTTCATTCCAGAGCTCGACTTTGTGATGGAAGAGGATGGCAGGATTATCGGGCACGTGATGTTCTCGAAAGCCGAACTGATTCTCGACGACGGAACACGTCGCCCCTCGTGGACATTTGGTCCTATCAGCATCCACCCTGCCTATAAGCGCAAGGGCTATGGTCTGAAACTTCTTCAATACGCATTAGGGAAAGCCCGCGAGCTGGGTGTCGGCTTCCTCTGCATGGAAGGCAACATCGGCTTTTATCGGCATGCGGGCTTCGGCCTCGCCAGCAAACTCGGCGTTCATTATCATGCCGAGCCAAGGGATGCAGAGGTGCCTTACTTCCTTGCTCAGGAACTCATTCCCGGCTGGTTAGGCGGCTCGGAGGCAACGTACGGTCCTCCGAAGGGCTATTTTGTGGCAGACGAGCATCCAGAGGCGTTCGAGGCTTACGACTCGACGTTTCCCCAGAAGGAGAAAGCTTTCCAGGAAGGGCAGCTTCCGCAGTTCTGCCAAAGCTGTGGCATGCCTCTGACCAGCGTCGACGACTGTGGAACGAATGCCGACGGCAGTATGAACTTCGACTATTGCAAGTACTGTTACAAGGACGGTCGCTTTCTGCAAGACTGCACAATGGACGAGATGATTGAGCATTGTGCGCAGTTCGTCGACGAGGTGAACAAGCAAATGCCAAAACCCTTGACCAGCGAGGAGTACAAACAGATGATGCGCGGATTCTTCCCCATGCTGAGGCGTTGGAGAAAGAGCAGCTTAACATGAGAATTGGGAGTACTCACGCACTTCTTGGGTACCCTTCCATTTTTCCAGCGTAATCTTCCACAAATCTGGAGCAGCCTTCCACGAATCTGAGGCATTCTTCCACATTTTCCAAAGGGCAACTCCACGACTTTGGAGTAACCTTCCCCGAATCTGGAGCAGCCTTCCCCGAATCTGGAGCAGCCTTCCTTAAATCCCAAAAAAGCTTCCATGAATGTTGGAAGCTTTTCTGTTATTTTAGGCATATGATTATTATCTGACTTTCACTTCGTCGATGAAGAACCAGGCATCGTAGCCCACGCCATAATGCCACGAAGGACATTTGCCAATGCCTTTCACGCTCACCCGGACGTAACGGGCGTTTACCGGCTCGTTAGCGGTGGCGGTGGCATCGAGGAACTTCACGGTGAGCGAGCGGTCCTCGGTAAACTGGTAAGTACCGAAGGGACGCCAGTTCTGCCCGTCATCAGAAACGGTGTACGTAACGCTCTCAGGCCACAATATCCAGGCGCCCGACTGCAGCAGGAAGTCGGCAGTCACCTCTTTGAACGACTGCTGGCTGCCTAGGTCGATAAAGAAGTCAGCGTCGCGGCCTTCCCAACCAACCCAGCTCTCCACGTAGGTGGTTCCGCCGTAGAGCCCGTCGGTAAGCGCCTTGGCACCCATGTCGTTGTAGCGGCCCGAAGGCTCGCTGATGAATGTAACGCTCTTTCCGAGAGCCACGTTCCGCTCGTTGGTGGGCAGGAAGCGCTGGCGGTACAGGCGGCAGTAGTCTTCTGGGCGGTTGTCGCGCTCGTTGAGGGTGCGTACGCCGAACTCCCGTGTCCTTTGCTCAAACAGGTCGAGTTGCTGGCGCGTTGCCTCAGCGTCGCGGTCAGGGTTGGTGCGTGCAATCTCCAGCTCGCTGTATTGCAGGGGCAGTCGCGAGAGGCGCACACGGTTGAGCACGGCCGTATCGGAGCGCACGGCATCCTCGGCGCGGTCGAACAGCTCGTTGTATGTCTTGCAGAGCGTGGCGTTCAGCATGCCGTTCTTGTGGGTGATGGGCGAGTCGTAAATCCATAGTGGAGTGCCGCTTGCCAGCAATGCGCCCTGCAGCAGTTTCTGGTATTGGTAGAGATAAGGAGCGGCCTCGCGATAGTAGCCGCGCATGAACTCGAGCATCAGCGAGTCGGCGTCCTGGTTGGGATTCCACATCAGTTTTGCGAGCATCCACGCCTTCATCTCCAGAAAGTCGGTTCCGCGGCTGGGCATGTTCTGCTCGAAGAGCATGGTGGCATGATTGCGCTTGAAGAGGCTGATGTTCTTCTGCAGGCAATGGAAATTGGGGAAGGGCGTGACCACTCCGTCGAAGTTGATGACGTAGTCCCAGATAAAAATGTTGTCGCTGATAGCCGACCAGCCTTCCAGCGCGCGCACAAACTGCTGTCCCGATTCGTTGTCGGTGAGCGGCACCTCGCGTTTGCAGTCGATGTCGCAGAGCATGATGTTCACGTTGGGCAACGGCTTGGTTCGCTTGGGCGGATTCATGGTGAAGAGGTAGGCCAGCGTTGAGAATTCCTTGTCGGGGAAACGCTTTGCCAACTTGTTCAGGAAGCGTACGTAGTTGCCCGAGACGGCTCCTTCCTCCTCCTCAACTTTTTTGCATGCAGGGCATTGGCAGTAAGTGCCGTTGCCGTCGTTCTGGCTGACGGAGATGATGCGGCGGTCGGGATTCGCGCGGAAGATAGAGTCGATTTTCTGGCAGGCAAGCTCGAAGACGTCGTTGTTGGTCAGGCACCATTGGCTGTGGGTGCCGGGCTGGCGCTTACCGTTAATCATCGAATAGTATTCAGGATGGGCCTTACCATATACGTCGGCGGGCAGGATGTGATTGAACGTGTGCACCCACAAGTCGTTGGCAAACAGTTCGTTGTGGCTCTCCAGCCGCATCCACTGGCGGTAGATGGGGTCGTCGTTGCCGTAGCTGAAGGTCTGGCGGAAACGGAAGGCGGGCGTCTCGGCCTCGTTGATGACGGGCAGCGTAATGTCCGGAGTCTTTTCCAGCGTGTAGGTGTCCTTCGCATAGTAAGCCACGCCCAGATAGCGCTCGAGCAAGGTAACCACGCCGTAGATGCTTCCACGGTCGCCACCGCTCTTGATGTGCAGCGTTGCGCCCTCGGTCTCCAGCGCGAAGCCGTCCTCACCGGCGCGGTTCGTCGACTCACCGATGATGATGTCGCCCTTACGCACAGCCACATTGCTGACTACGGGCAGCTGAGCGCCCGTGATTCGCTCGACGAACAGGCGCAGAATAGAGGCAGCCTCGTCGTTAACAGCATTTTTCTCGACACAGACAATGCGTCCTTTAGCCTTTCCGCCTTTGACAAGGGTGGTCTGCGCCAACAGAGCCTGCAACGAACCGAACCACACGATGGCTGCTATGATAATCATCTTTATTTTCATCATCTTTTTCATGGTTGTATTAAATAATGTTGCAAATATACTGATTTTCCATGAATAAATTGTAACTTTGCAGCCAAATTTAACCTATCCCCGTACAATCTGTCCTCGTCTGAGGAAGAGAAAAGGGAGTTTAAAATTAGAATTATGGCACAAGAAGATGTATTCAAGAAGATTGTGAGCCACTGCAAGGAATATGGCTTTGTCTTCCCTAGTAGCGAAATTTACGACGGACTCGGTGCCGTTTATGATTACGGTCAGAACGGTGTTGAGCTGAAAAACAATATTAAGCAGTATTGGTGGAAATCGATGGTGTTGCTCCACGAGAACATTGTGGGCATCGACTCTGCCATCTTCATGCATCCCACTATTTGGAAGGCCAGCGGCCATGTGGATGCTTTCAACGATCCCCTCATCGACAACCGCGACTCGAAGAAGCGTTATCGTGCCGATGTACTGATTGAGGACCAGATAGCAAAGTACGACGACAAGATTCAGAAGGAAGTGGAGAAAGCCCGCAAGCGCTTCGGCGACAGCTTCGACGAGCAGAAGTATCTCGAGACAAGTCCGCGTGTGGCTGAGACCAAAGCCAAGCGCGACGCGCTGCATGAGCGTTATGCTCAGGCTATGCAGGGACCAGATCTGGAGGCGCTGAAGCAGATTATCCTGGACGAGGAGATTGTTGACCCCATCTCTGGAACGAAGAACTGGACCGACGTCAGACAGTTTAACCTGATGTTTGCCACCGAGATGGGTGCTTCCGCCGATGCCTCGATGAAGGTTTACCTGCGCCCGGAGACTGCTCAGGGCATCTTCGTGAACTATCTGAATGTGCAGAAGACGGGCCGCATGAAGATTCCGTTTGGTATTGCCCAGATTGGTAAGGCCTTCCGTAATGAGATCGTTGCCCGCCAGTTTATTTTCCGTATGCGTGAGTTCGAGCAGATGGAGATGCAGTTCTTCGTGAAGCCCGGTACTGAGCTCGACTGGTTCAAACAGTGGAAGCAGACGCGTATGGCATGGCACCAGGCACTCGGATTCGGCGCTGAGAACTATCGTTTCCACGACCACGACAAGCTGGCTCACTACGCCAATGCCGCCACCGATATCGAGTTCCGCATGCCCTTCGGCTTCAAGGAGGTTGAGGGAATCCACTCTCGTACGAATTTCGACCTCTCGCAGCATGAGAAATACTCCGGCAAACAGATTAAGTACTTCGATCCTCAAACCAACGAGAGCTACACTCCGTTCGTCATCGAGACATCTATCGGCGTTGACCGTATGTTCCTGAGCATCATGTGTCACGCCTTCGAGGAGGAGAAACTGGAGAATGGAGAGACACGCGTGGTGCTGAGACTGCCTGCAGCCCTGGCTCCTGTGAAGTGTGCCGTGATGCCGTTGGTGAAGAAAGACGGTCTGCCTGAGAAGGCCCGTGAGATTATCGACGACCTGAAGTTCCACTTCAACTGCCAGTATGACGAGAAAGACTCTATCGGTAAGCGCTACCGCCGTCAGGATGCGATTGGTACTCCTTACTGCGTGACCGTCGACCACGACACGCTGACCGATGGTAAGGTGACGCTTCGTTTCCGCGACACCATGGAGCAGGAGCGCGTCAATATCAGCGACCTTAACTCGATTATAGAGGACAAGGTGAGCATTGCCAGCCTGCTGAAGAAGCTTTAAGTGTGTTATAAAGGATAAAAAGGTAAAGTAGAAACAAGTGAAGTATATGACTATCAAGGATATGGTAAAGGGTTCGGTGAAATGGTTCTTGCCTTTTTGCCTGGTTGCCTTTTTACCTTTACTGGCCTCTTGTGGCGAGGATGATGACAGCGCATCCGGTGAGTTTGACAACTGGCAGGAGCGTAACGAGACCTATTGGAACAATCTCTACCAGACAGCCAGGTCGAATGCCGATGGCAAATGGAAGATTCTTCGCACTTGGAGCAAGGACGCAACCGCTGAGCTGAAGAACACGGATTACGTTATTGTACACGTGGAAGAGCAGGGCACCGGAACCGTCAGCCCGCTGTATACGGATTCGGTGCGCATGCATTATGTAGGCCACCTGATGCCCTCTGCCAGCTATCCGCAAGGCTATCAGTTCGACAAGTCGTATACGGGCAGCTACGATTTCGCCGCCATGAAGCCTGCTGAGGGCATCGTGAAAGGATTTGTTGACGGCTTTACCACGGCTTTGCTCAGCATGCACGTAGGCGATTTGTGGAAAGTGTACATACCTTACACCTTAGGCTATGGCACTTCCGACAGGAGCGGAATACCCGGCTACAGCACTCTGGTCTTCGACTTGAAACTCGTGTCGTTCTATCGTCCGGGTGCCGTGATTCCCGAGTGGAATGCCAAGCGGCAGGCCTTCTTCGACAACTAAATGATTGAAGGGGCAACTCAGGATTTGACTCGATAATATATTATAAATAAGGTATTCGACACAGTAGTCGTTGTATTATCCAAAACTATGATACGCATTGATTGACGCAAGTCAAGAAATGCGTGTCTTTTATTCAAAAAAGGGTGAAATTCTTGGCTGTGTGCGAAAACAGTCGTACCTTTGCATCGTCAAAAGGACAAAAAGGTAAGAAGTAAACAGGATACCGAGAGGTAAAAAGATTTACAATATCGCATAAAGGTGTTAGTATAGAATAAGGTAAAAAGACAATAGGTTTTTGGTTTGTTTGATAGGTTTTTAGTTAGTTAGATTGATTAGTTGGATATAGGTATTTAGTTAAGGTAAAAAATAAAGATTGTGAATGGATAACACTGATGCCCGTGAGGGGTCGGTAATGTATAACTTAATAAAAGAAAGGGTAAAAAGATGAGTACAGGAATGGTATTAGCTCTGTTTGCAGCCCTGGCTACAGCAGGCTTGTTGTTCGAGAACTCTGTTGAGAGAAACTAAAACTCGACAACATTTAAAAGAGAAAGTAATAGAAATTAGTTTATAGCAAGACGGTTGCCAGTGATGGTGACCGTCTTTTTTTGTGAAATGTTGTTGTAACCCTATTAAATCATAGTATA
>JAEEGK010008173.1_pt1 | contig 24758 bp, 17 predicted proteins | sample 8958771 | NCBI WGS metagenome assembly JAEEGK01 (sample SAMN16246547, study PRJNA631951) | gut metagenome | biome: gut microbiome; feature: rumen; material: SC-attached | host: Bos | place: Iran: Karaj | collected 2018-10
GGGATTCAACAGTGAATTCCGGAAGCGGTGCAGTGCCGCATTTCAAGGTTGCCAATGACGCCTTAAGGCAGCTTGCCGGAAGTGAAAAGACTCTCAAAAAATTTATTCTCACCCTGCTTGAAGTCTGGAACAGATTTGATGAGCAGGCTCAGTCTATGCTGAAGAAATAATGATGTTGTTTTTTTAGAGATTTGGCAATGGAGTTCATAATATGTATAGATTTGATCCTGATTTAGAATTCTTAGGTTCTCTTAGCAATGATGAACTTAAGGGGTTGGCTGATATATTGATCTATGATCCTTCTGATAAAGAAAAAAGACATTCAGAAACCCTTTCAACAAGTGAAGAATACAAAAAATACGGTGATCAATATGATAAATATTGGAAACGAATTGCTGCGGAGTTTCAATATTTTGGCGGAGATTCTATAGTTAATACTTTTCGTGGATCAGGCGTTCTTTATAGGGAAATCTTAACGGATGCACTTGATTGTTTAGACAGTAAAATAGATACCAATTTATCAGTAGAATTACTGGAAAGAGAATACCTATCAATTCTTTTACCTAAAGCATTTGAACATTTTTCAGAAGAGCAAAAGAGAGATTTTTTAAATGATGTTTATAATTCTGTCTTAGAAAAAAATATGAAAGATTTTGCTCAAGAACTACTGGCTAAATCGAAAAAAGCTTCGAATGAAGCTTTAGATTTTTTAATAAAAATAATTAAAAATTCTGCCGAAACTGTTGCGACTGAATTAACTAAAGCTTTAACAAAAGAAGTTTGTAAACAAGTTGCGCCGATTATTGCGTCAGTAATATTAAGTTATATTGGAGTTAGAGTAGCATCACAGGCTACCTCGTCAATGGCTGCCCGGGGCTTTATGGGGGGAGGCTCGCTTGCTGTGGGAACATTTCTTGGTTCAATACTTATTGTCGTATTAGCATTAACTGCAGTTCCTATGATAACGGGAAAAGCGTTGAGAGTTACGATGCCAGCTTGTGCAGTTGTATCTCTTTTAAGGATCTCTCACTCCTGAATTATATAATCCAAAAGTATGTGAATGGATTTATGTTATTGATAAATAAGTGGATCAATAAATATTTTGGTGGACTTGCCTTGTTGACCTCTTTTTTTTCATGTTTTAAGTAACATTCTATACAACAAGAGAATGCTGCGGCAATCATCTTTCTGGTAATTATCAGGCATGAAGTTCTTTAGTTTCTATTGATTGATTTTAAGATTTTTTAGTTAAAATATTTACAGAGCCAAAATAATCAGTTTCCCTACCGGTGCTGCAGGGCCCTGCGTCAGTTGATGCAGGCCATGATCATCCGGTGGTTGAGATTGTACAGAAGCCAGTAGTTTTTCTGATCTTTAAACTTGTGCTCGATGTGTACATCCAGGTATTTAAGATCCTGGACCGCGCGGGTCAGGTATTTTCTGCATAAATCCCCTTCATCAAATTCTATGAACAGCGCCTTGATTGTCCCCCGGTTGGTGATCTGGCTGATTTTATAGCGGGTGGTGAAGGTTCGCAGATATCTGAGCATATTGCGGAAGTACGGTGAGCATTTTTCCCGATCGGTCTGACACGGTATTACCAGTGAATAGCGGTTCTTGTCAATTTTCATGCTGAGGATCGACTCGAAGGGCAGCACGGCATAGAGCAGTGCTGTCATAATCAGTAGAAATCTGCAGAATTTGCGCATGGAAATTTTCCCCGTGTCCGTATTCCGGTATTCTAGAAGCGCCTGAATTTTGAGGCAATAAAAAATTCAGGTTTATGTTTCAGCGCGGTGCAGTTTTTGAACATATTGTCATAAAGCTGGGCGCTGTCGGTGGCAAACTCCGGAACTTCGGTCAGATCGGTGCAGTTTTCAAACATACTGTTGAAGTTGATGGCACCGGCGGTGTTCCACAGCGGAAATTTGATCAGCGAACTGCAGTTGCAGAAGGCGCGGTTGAGATTCTGCACGGATGCGGTGTCGTAGATCGGAACATGAACCAGACTGCGGCAGTCCCCGGCAAATTCGGTAAGATCTGTAACCTTACCCAGCCCCTCGATTGCCGGCAGCTGTTCGAGCTTCTTGCAGTCGCAGAACATATGATCGGCAACATTTGCCCGGCCTGCTTTCAGATCTCCCACGGAGACGAGATTTTCACAGTGGGCGAACATATAGGACAGAACGGTGGCTCCGCTTAAATCAAGTGACGGAACCTTTTCCAGTGAACTGCATCCCATGAACATCATGTTGAGTTTTTTTGCATGGCGCAGATCCCACTGGGGGATGGTTTTAAGCTGTTCACAGCTGTCACACATGCTGACCGCACTTTCCAGACTGGTGAAGCGGAATTTCGGCAGTTCACGCAGGCTGCAGCAGCTTAAAAAGCAGTTGTTCATGTTGGTAACGGATGAGGTATCCAGCAGCGCCACTTCAGTCAGTGCATAGCAGTTGTCAAAGGCTGATTCCATGGTGGTGGCCTTTGTTGTGTCAAGTTGCGGGATCTGCTGCAGGGAGCGGCAGGCGGAAAAGGCAAAGGACAGATCCTCCGCCGAAGAGGTGTCGAGATCACCGATGCTCTTCAGGCTGAAACAGCATTCGCAGAAGCCCTTGAAATTTTTAACCCCGCCTGTGGCGGTGAAGGGGATTGATTCGAGTTTGTGGCAGTTTTTCAGTGCCGAACTCAGATCGGTCACCCTGCCGGCGTCAACCGGCTCACAGCTCTGCAGATTTTCACAGTTGGCAAACAGTCCGGCGAGGGAGGTGCATTTCTCCCCGGCGGTAATTTTGAATCTGATGTGCCGCAGAGGTTTGAGGGCAAAAAAAGGTGAATCACTGAAATTCTCCCGGTTGATGTCCACCGACAGACTGTAGTTGATCACAAGTTCGTCCAGGGTGTTGGTGATCAGCCTTACTTTTAGCTGTTCATCGATTTCATCAGGTGAATTCAGTATAAATACTTTCTGGTTGTTCATAAAATTATTCCAGGGTGTCTACAGGGAGCAGCTGCTCCAGATCGTCCTCCTCCCGCATTGACAGATGAGATCTGAGGATCGGGCATTCTTCGCAGTACATCGGAAGATCTGCGTCATACCGCCTCATTATAATTTCATATACATCATTAAGTAAATCATTAATGAACTGTTCAGACTGCGGTGAATCGCCGTTTACATATTCACTGATGATTTTTTCCGAGAATGAATCAGTTTCCTGATGTCGTTCGCCGAACAGGTTCACCAGCAGTTCATTGTAATAGAGACATTTGAGTTCATCAGCTCCGGTCAGGGTGCCGTTCTGGTAGATCCGGCATAATTTTTTCAGCGCACCGATATGGGCAAGACCGGCTGCGGCAGTGTAGTACTGCAGTGCCTTCTGCGGATCTTTTGCGGTAACGGTGCCTTCCTCATAGATCTCTCCGAGTATGAAATTGGCCCTGTCGCTGTTGTTCTGCGCCGCCCGTTCCAGCCAGTGGAGATATTTCTGATCGTCCTTTGCCGTGATTTCCCCTTCGCGGTAGATGTTCGCCAGTTCCAGCTGTGCCGGCATGGTATTAAGTTCCGCCGCTCTAATCATCAGCTCCAGCCCTTTGTTGACATCCCGCTCTACTCCGACACCGTTAAGATGGCAGTTGGCCAGTCCGAACAGTGCCACCGGATGTTCGGGTACCGATTCAAGCACCATGTTGAAATGAAGCACCGCTTTTCTGCCGTCCCGCTCAATTCCCCAGCCCGAGTAGTAGCAGGAGCCGAGATCTGCAATGGCATCAAGATGATTGGCCACCGGCAGCTGGGCCGCTTTGATCAGCAGTCGTACCGACTGTTTTTCATCTGAAGAGCTGCGCAGCGGATCTTTCATGGTTATGTTGGCAAGTTCATAGGCCGCCTCAAGCAGATTGTGCTCATAGGCGGAGCGGTAATATCTGATGGCAAGGCGGATGTTCTTTTCTGATTTATAATGGCTGCCGAGGATATATTCGGAAAGTCCCTCCCGGTTGTCCGCCCCTTTTTTGAGAATGCGGAAGGCAAGCTCCACGTCCTGCGGTATACCTTCTATTCCCCGCATGTAATAGGTGGCCAGAATACCGCTGATGCCGTACCGGCCTTCATTGAAAGCCGCTTTGAGATACGGGTAGGCTTCTTTAAGTTTGAGGGCGGTGTAGTAGCACTGTCCGGCCTCTTCATTGAAATTGTACTGCGGATCCTGCTGTGATACTGATTTAATCAGCTCCAGGGCTTTGTTCTGATCCTGTTCGCATCCTCGGCCGGAAAAATACCGTTTGGCAAGTTCCAGTGCCGCCCTGGTATGACCGTGGTCCGCCGCTTTTTTAAGCCAGTTGAAACTTTCCTGATAGTCGAAGTTTGACTGCTTCTGGTACGGTGCGTAATAGATCGCATAGCTGTATTCGGCATTCGGCTCGCCGCGCTCCGCCGCCATCATCAGCCACTGTTTGGCCTTGAGCAGATCTTTCGGGGTGCCAAGTCCGTTGAAATAGAGTTTGAACATCAGATAGCAGCTGTAGGGATTTTCCGGTCCGGCAATTTCCGACAGTCTGCTGAAAGCCTGTTTGTAGTTGTTTTTTTCGAACAGCTTCAGACATTCATCGATGGTGAACGTTCTGCTGTTTTCTTTTTTCGGTACTGCAGTCGGTTTAAATTTTTTTTTCATATTTTCCTGAAATTGCTTAGGTATTCCTCTGAATTTTTACAGATACCTGGTTCAGCATCTGCATTCTTGCCTGCTGCTGAATATCGGCTTTCTCCGACGGGGTGATCGCCGCTTCGATTTCTTTCAGAAGCGCAGGATATTCCCTGTTCGGATATTCATCGGGGATCAGATAGACATAGTAGTAGGCCAGCTGATCATCTTTTTCAAAATAGTTTTCTCCGTTTTCATCCTGTCCCGGAACTCCGGTGTGATACAGTTTGGCCAGCTCGAAGCGGGCGTCGATCTGGCCGAGATGCGCCGCCTCCACATAATAGTAGCGGGCCTTTTTGTAGTCAGGCTTTTCGGAAAGTTTTGCGTTGGCGTACAGATAGCCGAGATTGTACATCGCCTCCCGGTGGCCGTTTTCCGCCAGTCTGGTCAGCCATTTCTGTGCCAGAGGGTAGTTGGTCGGGATTTTCTTGCCGTCGGAATAGAATACTCCAAGATAGTACTGGGCTTTCTGATCACCCTGTTCAGCAGATCTGGTGTACCACTCAACCGCCTTTTCAATATCGCGGGGAATATGTTCGTTTCGGCCCTGCATGTACAGAAGTCCGAGTATTCGCTGTGCCTTGACTGAACCCGCCTGCGCCGCTTTTTTAATAAGTTCTGCGGATTTGTGCGGATCCTCCTTTACCCCGAGTCCTTCGCCGTAGATGCGGGAGAGTACTCTCATGCACTCCGGATCTCCGTTGGATGCTCCGTTTGAAACCAGCAGAAATGCTTTTTCGTAATCTTTTGATACCATGGTCCCGTCAAGCAGCATTGAAGCCATGCGGGCCGCTGCCTTTTCACAGCCGAGGTTGAGGGCAAAGGAATACCAGTTGTAGGCACGCTGTCCGTTAGGGAAGGTGCCGATAGCCTCTTCGTACATCTTGCCCAGCTGGTACTGTGCCAGCGGATAGTTCAGGGATGCAGCCTGGTTCATCAGCTTGAATGCTGTTTCCTGATTAAGTGCCACTCCGTCTCCGTCTATATACATAAGTCCCAGCTGATAGATGGCCGGGGCGTAGTTGTGTCTTACTGCATTGGAAATATATCTGAATGCCTCCTTGGTGTTTTTATCCACACCTTTGCCCTTCAGATAGTGCAGTCCGGTCTGGTAGGATGCCTCCGGATAAATTTCGGAGCGGTCGTCGGCTATACTTTTGTATATGTGGAAAGCTTCTTCAGGATTGTACTGAGGATCTTTTTCGTCATTGAGATAGCCGGCCAGTTTCAGCATCGCAGGGTTGTACTGCTGCTGAGCCGCCTTGGTGTAATAGTCATATGCTTTCTGGTGGTCAGGCTCGCCTCTGATTCCGTGATCGTACCATTCAGCCAGTTGAAAACAGGCGGTGACATCCTTTGCCGCTGCCATGATCAGATATTTTTCAGCTTCACTCAGACTCAGGGTGGTACCGAGTCCGTACTGGTAGATCTGCACCAGTGTCAGCAAGATCCTGATATCTCCGGTATGGAGAAATTTGAAACAGCCGTCAAGAGCTTCGGAATATTTTCCCTGATCAAAAAGTTTAAGCGTGTTCTCTATTGTATTATTGCTGAGCGGAGTTAATTCCTGGTGGTGTATTTCAAATCTTTGTATGGTTCTTTTCATTACTTTAGGATCCTGAACAGAGCTATATTGTTTTCATGCTAGCATAAAATATGATTATTAAATGTGCGTAAGATTTAAGTTTGGGGGATAGCTTTAAAATAATTTTGAGGTTGGTTTCTGCTGAAAAGCGGTATTCGATTAAGAATGTGGTCGCAGTTTGTGTGTCGTGTTGGTTTGATATGTTCTAGTAAATTTTGAGAAATGAAATTGTGATGATGTAATCTATGAATGGAGGAGCGTTACTTTTGAACTGTGCTCCTTGTGTTTAAGGGTTGATGAAGGACATTAAAGGTGTTTACGGGTTGATGAAAGACATTAAAGGTTTCATCGAGAAGGAAAACTTATATACCGCAGAAAGCCCCGTAAACCGCGGATGTACGGCACTTCTGCAAAAGGATGGTGTTTGCTTGGTGTTTAAATATATGTAACAAAACCATACAAAATACCACAATATATAGTGTTCTGTAACTTTGCAAGAGTTCCGATAATCTCCATTATGAGAAGTTCGGAGACGCAACCCCTAAGTGTATTGAAGATCAGTTGCCTTTTGAAATTCCCGATTCATGGGAATGGGTTAGATTAAATAATATTTTTTCTGTGATTAATGGAGACCGGGGGAAGAATTATCCTGCAAAATCAACTCTGTCAAACAAAGGGATACCCTTTATTAGTGCAGTTAATCTAGATGGAAAATCTGTAGTTAACGATGATAATTTGCTCTGCCTATCAGATGCACAATACGATAAGCTTGGTAGCGGTAAATTAATCAAGGATGATGTTGTTGTATGCATTAGAGGATCATTAGGAAAACATGGAAAATTTCCTTTTGATAAAGGCGCAATAGCATCTTCTTTGGTTATTTTAAGGTCTATGTACAACGAACAAATTCTGTCCGAGTTTATAATGATGTACTTAGATTCACCTTTATTTTTTGATGAAATTAAAAAGTTCGATAACGGTACTGCGCAGCCTAATCTTGCTGCAAAAAGTTTAGAGCAATTTTTTGTTCCTCTTCCTCCATTAGCCGAACAGAAACGGATTATTTACCAAATTGAAAATATTAATTCGAATATTGTTGAATACAATCAAAAGAATACCGAGATAGAATTCCTGCAAAAATTATTTCCTGAACAACTAAAAAAATCCATTCTTCAGGAAGCTGTTCAAGGAAAATTAGTTCCACAAGATCCATCAGACGAACCTGCAAGTGCTCTATTGGAACGAATCCGGGAAGAGAAGACTCGTTTGATTAAAGAAGGCAAAATAAAGAAAGACAAGAATGAATCCGTTATTTTCAGAAGGGATAATTCCTATTATGAGAAGTCAAATGGCGTTGAGCGTTGTATTGACGATGAAATTCCGTTTGAAATTCCAGATTCGTGGGAATGGGTTAGATGGGGAACTCTCTCTTATTCAATACAGTATGGATATAATGCTCCAGCTCTTGAAAAAGGCAAAATTAAAATGCTAAGAATTTCAGATATTCATGACAATAATGTTATTTGGAACACTGTACCATATTGTGAAATAGCAAATGCTGACATAGAAAAATATAGTTTGACAGAAGGAGATATCCTTTTTGCTAGAACAGGAGGAACTGTCGGTAAATCTTTTTTACTTACTAGTGTAATAGAAAAAGCTATATATGCCGGATACTTAATAAGAACAAGGTACAATACAAAAGAGCTATCTTCAAAGTATCTAAAGTATTTTATGGATTCCCCTTTTTATTGGGAACAGTTGAGGGGAAGTACAGTAGCAACAGCTCAACCTAACTGTAATGGGCAATCATTAGCCAAAATGCTTCTGCCACTTCCACCACTAGCTGAGCAACATCGTATTGTTGCTAAAATTGAACAGCTTCTTGCTATGATAAAAGGTCTTTAAACAGATGCATTATCTATCATGGTGGAAGGAGGTCTTTCATCATGATAGAAAAATTTGAAACATTCTTAAAAACGACAAATTATTCAGAAAATACAAAAACATCTTATCTGTTTGCAATCCAGCAATATAACAAACAATATGAAGAAGTCACTCAGGATAAATTGAAATCATACAAAGTGTGGTTAATTGAAAATTTTAAACCACAAACCGTCAACTTACGTATCAGAGCAATTAACTGTTACCTTGAATGTATAGACAAAAATGATTGGAAACTGCAATCTATCAAAGTACAGCAGAAGACATTTTTAGAGAACGTAATAAGTCAAGCCGATTACGAGTATTTCAAAAAACGCCTTGTCAAAGACGGAGAAAAATTTTGGTACTTTGTCATTCGTTTTATGGCTGCAACCGGAGCTCGAGTAAGTGAACTTATTCAGATTAAAGTTGAACATGTAAAACTTGGGTATCTTGACTTGTATTCCAAGGGTGGAAAACTCCGTCGCATCTATATTCCAGAGAAACTGAAACAAGAGGCTCTCCTTTGGTTAACAGAAAATTCAAGAGATAGTGGCTTTATCTTTTTAAACAAAGATGGCAATTTGATAACGACTCGTGGGATATCAGGACAGTTGAAGAAGTTTGCTAAAAAATACAGTCTAAACCCTGCTGTTGTGTATCCTCATTCTTTTCGGCATAGATTTGCAAAAAATTTTCTCGAGCATTGCAACGATATCGCGTTTCTTGCCGATCTTATGGGGCACGAGAGTATTGAGACCACGCGGATCTATCTCCGAAAAACGGCAACAGAGCAGCGTGAACTCGTGGATAAGATTATTGATTGGTAGCATCTACAAACTTTTATAGCTTATTACATAATTCAATCATTGAATCTATTGTGCGAATGATTCTGTTTTGTTCTTGGATGGGAGGTATAGGAATCAGTGTTTCTAATAAATCCTCTCTTTTAATCCCTTTTACAGTGACACCACTTCCTACAATATTCAAGGTTCTGTAAAAGTATAAGAAATATTTTTCACATATATTAGGAGTTAACCATATAGCTCTTAGATCTTGGTTTATTGCCGTTGGCCTAGATAGTTTGGCATATTTACCTAATCCCATGCGTGTACACAGTATAATAGCTTCACTATCAATGACATTTGTTGAACTACAGTTAACCCCTTCTTGAGTTATATGATCAATAGTGTCAATAATTATTCCGTTTTTAGCTTTTGAAAAATCCTTAACAGACATCCAAGGAATAGTTCCTCCCCAATATTTTGAATTTGACTTGTCTGGGGTTCCGCCACCTTTGTCATCAATAATTATATTTTTAAATCTAGTCCATTCCCATGAATTAGGAATCTCAAATGGGAGTTCTTTATCAATACAACGCTCAACACCATTTGACTTCTCATAATAGGAATTATCCCTTCTGAAAATAACGGATTCATTCTTATCTTTCTTGATTTTTCCTTCTTTAACTAGACGAGCCTTCTCGTCCCTTATACGTTCTAGCAGAACACTCGCTGGCTCGTCCAATGGATCTTGAGGAACTAATTTTCCTTGAACAGCTTCTTGAAGAATAGATTTTTTGAGTTGTTCAGGGAAAGTACTATTTAACTCATTAATTTTAGATTCTTTTGCATCATACTCATCAATATGAGGAATGAGCTCTTCAATTTTAGCTACAATTCTTTCTTGCTCGGATAAAGGCGGAAGAGGTAATAACTGATTTTTTAACATCTCTTGGGTAATTTGATTTATTGTTTCGGTTTTGACTCCTTCTAGTTGGTATCTAAACACAGGGGAATCAAGAAAGATTTTAATGTATGGATTGAATCGACTACTAAATTTTGCCATAAAGGCACCAAAGGCCATTCCATCCTTATCCACAATTGCACATTTTCCAACTAAAGATCTACTTCCGTTTCTTGCACATATTAAAATATCTCCCTTACAAATGAAGGCTTTGCTAGGTACTTTACAAGAAACAAACAGACAATCATCATAATTCATTTTTCCGTTTTTTATGTTATTTGATCGTAAAACCAAAACTCCACCAGAGTTTGTTTTATCTGTCGGATGATATGTCAATCCTATGTTCGTTTCGCCAATATCCCCAAGTCTTACCCATTCCCATGAATTTGGAATTTCAAAAGGCAACTGTTCTTCAATACACACTGGCTCTGCGTCTCCGATCTTCTCATAATGGAGATTATCAGAACTGCGGAATATATATGAGGAATTCTTTTCCTTCTTTATCTTCTTATCTTTTATCAGCTTTTCCTTCTCTTCGCGGATATGCTGAATTAAAACACTCGCAGGCTCGTCATTGGGATCTTGCGGTACAAGTTTACCCTGTATAGCCATTTGCAGAATGGAGTTTTTTAATTGCTGTCCGTTCATTCTGCATCTCCTTTTAGGTCGATACCAAGAATATCTGTAATCTGACCAAGTATTCTATCGATGTCAGCATTCAGACTTGCTCGTTTTTCCTGATATTGAAGAATCAGTTCTTTAGGCGGTAGTATTTCTTCCTCCTCATGGGGGTATCCACAAAGATCGATGTTGTAATTACGAGCAATCAGCTCATCTACTGTGTATTTTTTTGCCTTGTCAAAATCGTTCTCAGTTATTTCTTTGCGATTGCTCCACCACTCAATAGCAGTTTCAAAATGCTCCAATTTCATTGGTTTTGTCTTGGAGAAATTCTTGTATCCCTCAGGCATATCCAATCTATAAAACCACGTTTCTTTTGTAGCCCCTGTTTTATCAAAAAACAAAATATTGGTTGTAATTGATGTGTAAGGAGCGAACACGCTGTGTGGCATTCTGATAACAGTATGTAAATTAAATTCTTCAAGCAGTTTTTTCTTGATGGCTACCTTCGCATTATCTGTTCCAAATAAAAAACCGTCAGGAAGAATTATTGCACAGCGACCGTTCTTTTTGAGTCGATACATAATAACATTCATAAAAAGATCTGCTGTTTCGCTACTTTGAAGATCACGAGGGAAATTCTGTTTTACCACATCCTTTTCACTGCCACCATAAGGAGGATTCATGATAATTACGTCAAAACGGTCAGCTTCTTTATAATCTTTTACCTTTTTTTCTAATGAGTTTCCGTGGATAATACGAGGATTATCAATGTCATGCAGTAGCATATTGGTGGCACAGAGAAGGAAAGGCAGTGCCTTCTTCTCAATACCATATACTGAATTGCTATATACAGTTCGGTCATCTACAGTTTTAATCTGTTGATCAAGAGCATTGAGTGCTGAGGTAAGAAACCCTCCAGTGCCACACGCAAAATCAGCGATAGATTCTCCGAGTTTCGGTGCTATCATCTTGACCATGAAGTCTGTTACTGCTCGCGGAGTGTAGAATTCACCAGCGTTACCGGCACTCTGTAAACTTTTAAGAATCGTCTCGTATATTTCCCCAAAAGCATGTCTGTCTTCATATTCCTCAAACTTAATCTCATCAATAACATTGATTACCTGCCTTAATAGCACGCCATCTTTCATGTAGTTGTTATTGTCTTCAAATGCTGTTTTGACGATAATCTGACTCATAGGTGTTTTTTCATCGATCTCTATTCCTTTAAGTGTAGGAAAGAGCTTATTGTTTACAAAGTCGAGAAGGGCATCCCCAGTTAAAGCCTTTCCGTCTTTTCTGTCAACCGCCCAATTACTCCAACGAAGCTCGTTAGGAATGATAGATACATATTTATCATCATAAAACTCCCAAACTTGCTCCTTGGCGTCATAAACTTTCAAAAACAGAATCCATACCATCTGCTCAATTCTTTGAGCGTCACCATTGATGCCGGCATCATTTCTCATGATGTCCTGAAGTCGTTTTACGAGATTATTTAAACTCACTTAATTAATCCTTATGCAGCATAGAGCTGATTTTGCAATTCATGTACAGCCTGTAAATAGCCGTTCTTCCCTCCGAACAATTTGGCTATATTCATAGGAGTGCCATATTTTCTGAAAGGGTCATTTGAAAGGATAGTGATATTATCTATATCGGAAATCCCTTCATTCATGTATTTGTCTAACAAAGCTGAAATAACATCCTGCTCTAAACCGGAATACTTATATAGATATCCGCGCTTTTTGACATTGTTAACACGTTCTGCTTTTGTAAGCGGGGGCTTATCATAAGCTATATGACAAATCAGATCAAAATCATCGATGTCCTTGTTTCCCGATGTTTCACGCAGGGCTTCTAAAAGAACTCCTCTCTCTTTGAGTGCATCTATGATGGCTTGTTTTCGTTCAACCTCATTCCATGCTCTCAAGAAAGAATCAAGTGTAGCATACTCTCCAAGAATGTTCTTCTTTGAGTAATCGACAATGCTCTCTGTTATTAATTTTCCGTCGTAGTCATAGTACTGTACACGTTCATTTAGAATTTTTACATCAACACCATTAACATGATATTTAATCCTAGGTTCTGGCTCAGGATTGCCTCCACCTGGAGTTCCTGTACCGCCATTTCCTCCATCGTCATTACCGCCTGTGGTATGGATACCATCATCGGTTCCATCACCATTTTCCTCACCGCCATTGTCTCCTTTATGTTCAGTACCATCTGGATCAATTATGACAATAGGATCTCCATCAAATTCAGGATCAGCAAATAGTCTGCAAGCATTTCTGAAATCTATAATTGTGAAATACTCTTTACCATAATCTGGTTTTAGACGGGTTCCTCGCCCTATAATCTGCTTAAACTCAGTCATTGAATTGATGTTGTTATCAAGAACGATTACCCTACATGTTTTACAATCAACACCTGTTGTCATCAATTTGGATGTGGTCACAATTACAGGATACTTTTCATCCTCATCGATAAAATAATCCAACTGAGCTTTACCTTCAGGATTATCACCAGTAATCCTCATAACATATTTAGGATTCTCAGCAACCAAATCTGAATTTTCATTTACTAAAGCCTGCCTCATCCTTTCTGCATGATCAATGTCAACACAGAAGACTATTGTTTTGGAAAAGCGATCAGTATCCTTCAAAAATTTAGTGATGCGTTTTGCAACCGTCTCGGTGCGCTCATCTATTATGAGATTTCTATCGTAATCCTTAACGTTATATTCCCGATCCTCTACAACAAATCCATTAAGATCTTTTAGGCCTTCTTTCGGTCTCCAGCCTTCAAGGTCTTTATCAATACCAATACGAACAACCTTAAAAGGTGCAAGGAAGCCGTCATTTATCCCTTGCTTTAAACTGTATGTATAAATTGGATCCCCAAAGTAGGTTATATTGGAAACTTCTTTGGTTTCCTTTGGGGTTGCTGTTAATCCTATCTGTGTTGCACTGCTGAAATACTCAAGAATTTTGCGCCATCTTGATTCTTCCTTTGCCGAACCTCGATGACATTCATCGACAACAATCAAATCAAAGAAATCCTGTTTAAATGCCCTAAAAGGCTCGCTTAAATCATCACCAGCCAATTGCTGGTAAAGAGACATATATATCTCATAAGAACTATCAAGCTTTTTCCCTTCAACTTTCGTCATAATTCTAGAAAAAGGGCTGAAATCCTGAGTCATGGTTTGATCTATTAGAATGTTACGATCTGCCAGATAGAGAATTTTTCTTTTGGTACCAGAACTCCATAATCTGTGAATTATCTGAAACGCTGTATATGTTTTACCTGTGCCGGTAGCCATAACAAGAAGAAGACGCTGTTGTCCTCTTGCTATCGCTTCAATCGTTCTGTTTATGGCAATGCGCTGATAATAACGAGGAGTTTTATCTCCAATTCTGAAAAAATAAGGCTGTGTAATCAGCTTCTCCTGTTCCTCATTAATATCCTTTTCACCTTTATATCTCTGCCACAAATCATATGGAGATGGAAATTGATCAAGTGGGATATTTTTTTCCTTGCCTGTTGTCATATCATGTTCAAGAAATCCATCTCCATTAGAACTATAGACAAAAGGAACATCTAGCGCGGAAGCATATTCAATTCCTTGTTGCATGCCAGCACCAACGGAATGTTTGTTATCTTTTGCTTCGATTATAGCAATTGGAAGATTTTTCTTATAATAGAGTAAATAATCTGTTCGTTTACATTTCCCTCTTGATGTGATATTTCCTCTAACAATAATTCTGCCATCAGTAAAAGAACGCTCAAAATCTACTTGTTTTTCTATATTCCATCCCGCTCGCTCTATGGCTGGAGTTATAAATTTAACTTTTATATCTTCTTCAGTCATGTATCGTTTCTTTATTAATACATCCATGTGAGTCTCCCGTTCAGAAAAAATATTTTTTACTATTGCAACAAAGTGACAAAATACGCCTTGCAACGCTACTAAGAAGTATTTATTTATAAAAAACTTCTAACTAGATACTCATTGTTACCCTATCATTTTTTGTAAAGCGAAAAACGAGTTGCATTTCACAAATTCAAAATAAAGGTGAATATCACAGTTTTGTTGAAGCGAACGTCAGTGCTTTATTTATTCACGGATTGAATAAATTTCTTTGAATAACGCGTCATAACTAAAAATCATTAAACTCTGCTAGTTCCTTCTGCAGTTCCCTGATCTGTTTTACAAGTTTTATCTGCCTCTCGTGTCTGAACCTCTGCTTTTCAACAAGATGCGGAGTAGGGGTGATCAGCGGCAGTTCTCTTAATTCGGCCATGGTCAGGGAAGGGATCACCGAACCGGTGGTCTTGCTCTGAATATAATTTTTCATGGCATTTGATTTCAGCTGTCTGAACACAAATTCAACCGGCCAGTCTTTGTTTTTCAGTCTTAAAATCACGAATGACTGATTCACCACCCAGTTGCATGGAGTTTCGGTTATAAGTCCAACTTTGCCGACCGAACCTTTGATTGCAAAAATAAGATCATTCTGTCTGAGCTGACTTTTCAATGCCGGATTATCCTTTGACAGATGAATTGCACGTTCAGGCTGCTCCACCAGTCCGGCCGGATTGATATCACCGGCTGTAACTTCGTAGTAGAGCTCCCCTTCGTTTTCCTTACGGCCCACCTGAACTCTGACAAAATCCACGATTTCAGAAAGTCTGGTGCTTCCTTTGAGGATCTGCTCCTGGGAGCTTTGTACCTCTGCCGACAGTACATATCTAGAAGGAGTGATCACCTGACCGCCGGATTCAATCTCACTGTATGAAACTTTTTTGCACAGCTCATATTCAGTTCCGGCAAGCCCTGATTTGAGTATTTCAACAGCCGGATTGTTTAAAACGGTAAACATTCGTGAACTGCGTTCTCTGTCTCTGAATTCACCGCCGGAAAGATTGATGAACATTACCGAATCCTGAAAATCCGTTTTAGGCGCGAAGAACAGTGCGGCGCAGCTGATACCGCTGTTTGGAAGGAATCCTGTTGGAAGTTCAGCTACGGCCTGAAGTCTTCTGGTATCGAGCACCTCATTTCTTATTTTAGCGGTATTGCCCAGGCGGAATGTAAAACCAAGAGATACGATTACGCAGAATCTGCCGGTGATACTGTATACCAGATTTTCAATGATCTGCTCCTGCATGTCTTTATCAAGAGGAGGGAAGGTGAATCCTGCGTCGAAGGATTCCTGGTTTCCTTTTATTTCCTCGAACTGCATAACCGGTAGCTCCGGAACTTTCATGCCGTTGCAGATCAGATGGAGGGTTCTGGCTAATTTTAATTTTTCGCTGGTACACGGGGAGATAATCTGGTTATCCCGGGGCAGGCTGCTTTCAACATTTAGCATACTGTTGAACGGACAGTAGATCTTAAGCCCGGTTTTCCCGCCGGAAATCCAGTCGGCAATTACCGGGGAGAGAACATTCTCAGCTAGAAGATAATTATCCTGCTCGCGGTATGATTTGGAGTTAAGCAGTTCGATAACAGACATATTCTCTCTAGGATCGTCCTCATTTTTGAGACTTTGCTTTTTCAGTTCGCGGTAGAACAGATCGTTTTCGTTAGAGGAGAATATTTCAAAATCCTGAAGACTGTCTTTCAGAACTTTAAATTCTTCGAAATTTTCGTAAAAGTATTTCAGATCTTCACTGAAAGAGTTCGGCATGAGCTGGGCAATCATCCGGTGTTTGAATGCAAAATCACACAGTGAAGCCAGTGCTATGATGGAATAGACATCGGTCATTCCGTTGGTTCTGAGTGAACTCATTGCCTGAGATAAAACTGAATTTTTCATAAAAAATCTCCTATTCTGCCAGGTTGCGGTTAAAACTGTCGACTCTGAAGGCGGTGATTAGAGATCTCCCTTTGTTCACCACGGTACAGCCGCCCTCTTGAGCCATCTTGTCCAGTGTTCTTTTGAATTTGGCCGGAACGTTGCTTAAAAATTCGCAGTTAATTCCGGTCATGGTAATTATGTCGCCGTTGCAGATCCCGAATATTCCTGCCATTTTCACAATTTCGGAGGTGATCCCTCTTTGACTCATTCTCTGCTGCATATGTCTGGTTCTGCACATATTAACCTCTTTTTGTTAATGTTATACTAAAATATATTAACAGTAAACTACTAAATGGTAAGACGTATCCATGTATCTGTTTATTATGTATTATAGTTAAACTTTAATGTTTTGCAAGTGGTAATGCAGATCCAAAATGATTTTTTTATGTGTTTTGAGAGTATTTTTGAATTTGATCACCTTTTTTGTTGCTGCAGAGAGGTAAAAGCTCCATAATGACATGCATAATGCATAAAAACATTTTTTTGAACAGACCTCGAGAGTCGATTCAAACCCCTCTGTTTCGCATCTGTTTGCAAAAAATAACATTTTTGTCACCTGATAAGAGAACGTGGCTCTATGGCTCTGTGTGTGGATCCTACGGTGGTTTTAATGCATTTTGTCATGTAAAAAAGTGGTTTTCGAAGTCCCGAAAAATCCTCATGATATAATATAAATATTGGAATTTTAAAGGTTTTAAGGACAATGGACGACAAGGAAATTCTCAAACAGTTCAAAGAAATTTCCAAAAATCTGATGAGCAGATGCTCACCGGATTCAGATATCTATCCATTGGTTACAGCACTGATTTCTCTCTTCAATCTGGTCATTAACATAACTCAGAGTTTGAAAGAAAATTTTGTAACTCAATCTAAAAATTTTGAATCACAAATTAATTTTTTCAAAGAGCTGGCAAAAAAATCTGAAGAAGAAAATAAAAATTTAAAACTGATGATAAAAGAGCTGCAGGAGCAGTTGTCAAATTCCACAATAACCAACGTCAAACTGGCATACGAAGCTATCAACGGTAAGGGTAGTGAAAAGAATAAACCGAATACCGAAACTGAATCAGAATCAACCCAACCGGAAGATGAGGATAACGACGGTAAAATTTTTGAAAACTCGTCAAATCCTGATTTTGAAAAAGATGTTAATGGAGACGGAGAAACTCCGAAAAAGAAAAAGAGCCGCGGTAAAAAGATCCAAGCAACATAGCCGAAACACGGGTTGTGGTTGTAGATATTTTCGGTAACAAGATGACGATGGAGGAGGCAAAGAAGCTTCTCAACACCGTTGTCGAGAAAGATGGAAAATTTTACAAGTGTGTGCGGATAGAAGAATCCACCACAAAATATGAAGTTGAAACCAAAGTAGTTGAAATCAAATACTATAAAACTGCACTTGTTGAAGTTGATGAAACCGGCAGACCGGTAAACGGGAACCATACATTCGTTCCTGCACATCCTGAAACGGACTTCATGAAGAAGAATAAAATAAGCATAATCATCATGAGTCTGATACTGAGCATGTGGTTTGGACTGAGACTTCCGGTATACAGAATCAGTGATTATCTGGCAGAAAAATACGGACTGATGATAAACCGCAAGGATATCTACCGTTACATTGATATCGTATCAGCCATGCTGATGCCGGTGTTTCAAAGAATGCAGTACGAGAGCATCAGTAAAGCCTTACTTATAGGACTGGATGAAACATTCTGGAAGGTAAGACAAAAGTTTAGATTTGGTATAGGAAAGCAGGATGAACCGCCGCCTGAAGTACTGGAAGAACTGGATGACATAGATAAAGCTGATTTCAAAACAAAGAAATCAACTCGAACATTCATATTCGCTATTGTTACCGAATACGGATGTATGTACTATCATTCGGTCACCCGTGCTCCGGATTTTATTAAAAAAATCCTGATTGAAAACGGAATCAACCCCGAGGCTTTTGTTGCCTGCGACGGTTATTACAAAAAATCGTTCTTCACTGTTGTGAATGAAAATGGCGAACTGACTGATGACTGCATAGAGTTTATATGTGAATACGGACTGTGCTGGATTCACGTGAAAAGATACTGGTGTTCCTGCTTTAACTTTTTATGCAACTACAATCCTAAGGACGGTAGTATTGTTCCGAAGCGGCGCGCTGTAAATGCGAAATGGGAACAGGATGTATATGACAGCAAAATGTTTATGGATAAGATATCTGCATGCTTTCATGCAAATAATCAGATTTCATATCAGTTGCTTGATAATCCTGAACTTGATGTTGTTGCACTAAGAAAAGAAAAAGTTGAACCGCTGCTTGATGATTTGTTTAACACCGCAAGACCTATATACGAAGATGTAGTCGCATGGAAGGACGAAAAGAAAAATAAAAAAGAAATCCCTGAAGGTAGAAGAACCTACAGTAAAAGATTCTGCGATGCAATTGAATATCTGATTAACAATGAGCAGGCTCTGATAACGTTTATCAACAATAAAAACGGAGTCATGCATAACAACATGACAGAACAGAAGTTCAGACCTTTAGATATTCTTCGCAACAGCATGCTGAGCAACGAGACAGTCAAGGGTGCAGAAAATCTTGCGCTGATGTATTCCTTCTATCAGTCATGCAAACTTCATGGAGTGAACTTTGAAGAATACATGAAAAAGGTGCTGGCTGTTATGACAATGAACATGGATAAAATTATTTTCGAAAAAAATAAAAATGGGACCATCACAGGTTTTAAGTCCCATACAATTTCGAATGAAATTTTAGATGAACTCATGCCGTGGAACGAAAATTTTGAAAAATAAAATTTTTCGATCATGAGGTCATTATGGAGCGTTTACAATATTTGAGTTACGGGTATATAGTGTTATAATTAGTCGTATATTAAATACATATCCAAACAAAGAGTTTTTACTATGATTTTATGCGCATGCTTCTACGTAGATAAAACAGAATGGTTTGAAGAGCAGTTTCTTTATTCTAGACATCTGTATAATCAAGGCAGATATGTGATAAACAATCATTACAAAGAGCATAAGAACTTTATAAGTTAGACCGAATTAAACAGAATTCTGAGGATGAACAATACAAGTTTACAACAGAACCAAATAATTATCATGTTTTAAGGATATTATTAAAAAGAGCACAGGAACCGCCTCATGAACATGAACACACTGTTTTCTTTTTCAATGTGTTTTCGTTTGTAAATTATCATAAGATACGCTTCCTTGAATATTATTAACAGCTTCCTTTTTTTTGGCTGTCAGGTAGAGTTAGCAAATCAAAATATTTGCTGTAAGGTTGTCTGTAGATGTTTGTTCCAAATAAATTTACTGAATTTTTCAGAACGCTAGGTGTTAGATCTTTTCTATTCCTTGCTTTAGCAATGCTCTCTGTGGTGCTGCTCTGCGGTTTCTTCTTTTCTCAGCTCTATTCCAGTCAGAAAACCAAAATCCTGGGCGTAGGTGAGAAGAATACTGCTATTGTAACATCAAATTTTGAAGCAGTGCTTGTCCCTCTTCTGGAATTTGTTAAAATTTCCGCCTACAAAATCAATTACCTGGATGAGCATACTGAAGGCGGTGTTTCTGCTGACGTGGTAGGAAAATTTCTGATAGATCAGAATGCTGTATATTCGAAAATTATTGATGATTCATTTCTAGGTATATACTCATATTTTAACGGTAAATTTCTCCCTGGTATTGATTGGACTCCGGATGAAAATTACCATCCTGTTGACAGACCGTGGTATAAGACGGCTGTTTCTTCCCCGAAGCAGATAGTTTTTGTTGATCCCTACCTGGACGTTTATACCGGTTCTACCGTTATGACTTTTGCAACGACCCTTAATGACAACCGTAATGTTATGGCGTTTGATATAAGACTCAATAAAATCCAGAAGATGATTGAAGATGTAAGTCGTAATGACGGTTATGACCACATGGTGGTCAATGACGACGGTGTAGTTATAGCCCATTCTGATGTCGATATGGTAGGTAAAGTATACGATCTTTCTGACGGCACGGTCGACAACATTTACGAATATGTTATCAGTTTACTTGATGAAAAAGATTTTTCAAATGGTGCTGTTGTTGAATATGGCGGAATAAATTATGTGGTTTATTCCAGGAGCATAGGCGATCACTGGCATGTGGTGGGTATTGCTGATTCGGCTGAATATTTTTCATCTCTTAAAACAGTTTTTATAGTTTCCTCAATTACCATTCTCTTCGTTTTGACCGTGGTTGCCGTTGTTTTCATCCATGTTGTGTTTAACCAGAGAAAAATAGAAAAACTTAATGAAAATATGGTTATGCTGGCTGAAGTTTATGATCATATGTATGAATTTTCTCTGTCTGCAAACACCTGCATGCGTCTATGCAGTAATGCTTCTGAACAATCAGATGTTCTAGGCAGCGATATTGATGATGCCCAGATTTTTATCGTTTCTGAAATGAATAAACTGGTGGATGATTCATCAAAGAGAGTTCTTACTGAGTTTGTGAATTTAAATACACTGCCGGATAGGCTTGCCAGCGGTAAAAATCTGATTCTGGAATTTTTAAATCATGACCAGTTGTGGAACCGCGCAAGATTCATTTCATCACGTTCTCCTGGTGCAGATAATCCGGATAAGATTTTGTTTCTGATTGAAAATATTGATCTAGAAAAACGAGAGCGTGAAAAACTGATTTATCTGTCCGAAACGGATCCTCTTACTGGGATATTAAATCGCAGGAGCGGTGAATCAAAAATTAAATCTTTGATCGCAGGCGAAAAGCATGGCTTGTATGCACTTTTTGATGCCGATAAGTTTAAATCCGTTAATGATAATTTCGGTCATGGTGTCGGTGACAAGGTGATTGTCGCCGTTGCTGAATGTCTGCGTAAAACATTCAGTAATTATGATGTTGTTATGAGGCTCGGAGGTGACGAGTTTGCGGTTTATGTCATGTCAGTTACTGATCGAGACGCTGCATCGGCATTGATGCGCAAGTTGTTTAATCATATTGATAAGATAGTAATCAAAGAACTTGGAGATTTTAAAATAAACCTCAGTGTCGGAATTGCGTTCTTTGGAGCCGGCAGACAGTCGAGATTTGAAAGTTTATACCGCGAGGCGGATTTTGCAATGTATGAAAGCAAGAAGATCCACGGCAACAGTATGACATTTTTTGATGATCTGAATTTTGATTTTGATGATATCAGAAGATAGATCTTCAGTGTTATGGAGTCCGGGAAACCGTTCTGGCATGAACTGTCCTTAAATATTCCCGGAAATCTGCCCATGAACTTGTTGCGGAGTTCCATGTCTGCAAAGATTTCAGTATTCCTTAATCATTTTTCCTGTAAACGCTCCATAATAACCTTTGATGCTATTTAAGATTGTTTAAAATCAACAATCCAGCCTTTTCGCTTTTCAATAAGACTTAACTTTTTATAGGAAATACTACTTGAAATAATATTTCCATCAATGTCTTTAACAAGGTAGGAGCCACTCTGTCTCCGACCGTATATAAATCCTGTCTGATTGTTTATTCTGACTTTATCAAACAGTCTGAATCCGTGAATCATGTAAGGTGATTGATTAAGTTTCCTTATACCGCCTTTTAAAGTTTTAAACTTATGTATCTGCCGGTTATGGCACCTTACTTTTTTATATAAATATATTCCGTCCGGCTTTGCGGAGAAATTTCCGGAAATGCAGCGGGCATCCACGTTGTGGTCTTTCTCCAGCCTGTTTGCAATTCTTTTACTTTTAGTTTCATAACCATAGGTATAACTTACATTGTTATATGTTTTCCTGAGGTTTTCAATCAGATATTTCCTCAAAATGCTCATAAATGTTTCGGGTTTATAGGAACTGCCTTTAGTTACATTATCCAGACTTATTAAACCCCGGTGATACATGTTATGGCAGGTTTCGCATAAGGTAATTAAATTGTCAGGCGAGTTGCCGCCGGTTTTTCGTGATTCAAGATGATGAACATTTAAAACCCTGTCTTTTGATTTACCTTTGCAATATCTGCATTTATGATTATCTCTATACAAAACGTATTCACGTACATTCCAGAAGTCTGACTGAACACCCTGCTGATATTCAGCTCCTTTTATCTCAGGATTTTTTATTTTCTGAATATCGAAATTCGCAACCTCGACAACGATTTTTCCTATCGGCAAAAACCTGTGCAGTTTTGCTACGAGTGTTAAATGGCATTCCAGTTTTGACTTCATTGACGGAGGCAGCCATTTTTCCGTACGTTTCCGATTCGAAAATCTTGCTTTTCTATATCGTAATTTCCTTGAACGTCGGGTTCGTCTCGTTTCCCTTCGGGTTGATAAATTTTCAACTAAATCTGTTCTCAGTTCCGCTTTGCATTCAAAAAGAACTTTATCCTTTGTTGTTGCTGATAACCCTACATTCTCATAACCGGTATCAATCCCTAATGCAACTTCCTGAATTTCATTGCTTCTCTCCTTTGTTAATTGAACAGTAAAAGGATGATAATTGACAATGAATGCCTTTTTATCACGAAGCAGATGCCTTACCCTGCCATGACGCACGGTCGGCATAAGCGGTTCACCTTTGCTGTTCAGAACGTATATCATATAAAATCCCTTAATGAGTTGCAGTTTATGCTGTTAACAGCCGGAACTCTGCAAAACCGTAAATGCACCTTCGTCAATGTTATTGAGAGGTTTGCCGTGTACATATATGGACACCTCCCGATTTGCAAGAACTTTTTTCATAAATTTGACAAGTTGGAATGCTTTCATATATCCGAGCTACTTGTGATCAACGTTTGATCTGCTCCAAATGATATTCGCGACAGAGGTCCTTATCAACAGAAAGACATTAAATATCATTGTACACGTCAGGTTTGGCTCTGTCCGATGTGCCAGTTGTCTCATTTAGTCATCAAGTTTTGCAATTTCCAGGAAGGAAATCTTTCTCATCTACCTTACTGTTGTTCTCAACAGTACATTGGTGAAATTTTATATCTGTTCATGTAGAACTTACATCTTATCATGCAACTTTAGTTTCAAATTTAACCCCGCGCTTTAACAAAGCCCACACTATTCTTGCCATCTTGTTAGCCAGAGCTATTGCAATATTACAACCGGCCTTGTGATTAGCTTTAAGCCTCATCACAAATCGGTCCAGCTGCGTATCCTTACATTCTTTAGTTCTGTGTTCTGAAAATCTAATTATACTGTGTGCACACTGACATAAGAGTGCCCGCAAGTACCTGTCTCCGGTTTTGGAAATTTTACCCAGAGTGCTTTTACCACCTGTGGAATTCTGCGATGGCACCAGGCCTAAAAAGGCGGCAAGTTGTCTGCCGTTATCAAATGCTGAACCGTCAGATATCTTTGCCACCAGTGCACTGGCAGTTATTGGTCCTATTCCGGGACATGACATTGCACACTGAATTAGCGCGCTTGTTTCACCATACCCAACTATCATTTCAGTTACCTCATCCAGCATTTTTTGTGCATGGCGGTAGGTTTCAGCCAATTTCGTTAAGTTCCACTGAGCAATGTCGGGAATATTCAATGTTGCCATCTTTTCCGGTGAATCTATAATGGCAAGCAAATCTTTAATATGAGAATGTCCTTTAGCAACTACAATTCCGAATTCCGCAGCGCATCCGCGCATACGATTACCTGCTTCTACCATATTTTTTACACAGGCATGTCTATTCGTGTGGAGCGATGCAATTGCACTGTCTTCCAATGTTTTGACTTTGATGAATCTAGTGTTGTGTTGCAGTGAACATACATATATTGCTTCGGCATCGTTCGCATCATTCTTCATGCGAGTATTTTTAAGATATTTCTTTGCATGCTGAGGTGCAACAAGCAAAACAGTGAAACCATCTTTTTGAAACAACCTGCCCCAATTATGGCTTGTTGCACACGCTTCCATGACTATTGCAGAACCATCTACACCAAGTTTAACAATCCCATCGTGGAATTTGCTACGGCTAAATTTATACTGCTTAACCTTGCCTTCTCCATCTGTTCTGCCAACACATACCTGAAAGCTGTTTTTTGCGGTATCAATAGCAATAATCTTAGTGTAATTTTTAACGATACTGTTTACAATAGCCATATGGATGTCTCCTGTTTTGTTTAAATATTAACCATTATAGCAGAATGTTGCTTGGTTGGGAGGTGTCCATATCATCAACACTGTCAGCATTACCGACTGTTTAATCATACACCTTAGAGCTTCAGACTAGATGAACATCCGAAGGTAACTATTTGAATTTATTTGCATAAATTCATTCTCTCATAACGTAGTTCATTCACTT
>JAEEGK010008175.1_pt1 | contig 24756 bp, 13 predicted proteins | sample 8958771 | NCBI WGS metagenome assembly JAEEGK01 (sample SAMN16246547, study PRJNA631951) | gut metagenome | biome: gut microbiome; feature: rumen; material: SC-attached | host: Bos | place: Iran: Karaj | collected 2018-10
ACGCTCGCCAAGTTACCGTGCCAGCCTCGGCATCAAGAAAGGATTCTTTGACAACAACCTGATTGTCAGCCTGAACATACGTAACCTGCTCTACTGGATTCCTGCCGTGCGCCGCACTGAGGTCGAGTCGTGGTCCGGTCTGAACGAACCTTCCGGCTACTACTCCTACAGTATCCGCGAGAACGACGGCAGCCGCATCTCCATCAACCTGACCTACAAGTTCAACAATTACAACAGCCGTAAACAGCGCATGAGCGAAGACGAGTACGGCGAGGGCGAAGGGGAATAACTTTTTGTGATTTATGATTTGTGACTTGTGATTTGTGAATAGTGACTGGTGGAATGAGTAATATTTGAAGTGATTTGAAATTTCAACTCAAAAATATGAATAACAGATATCCTTTGACGGTTTTTCATGACAACAAGCCTGTGATCATTTGCAATGAGACAGAATGGGCACATTTTGCGCAGGATTTCAAGATAATCCATGCCGCAGGCGGCATTGTTTCCGATGAGAATGATGACATCCTGATGATTTTCCGCTACGGCTGTTGGGACTTTCCCAAGGGCAAGGTCGAGGAGGGCGAAGACTGGCCAACGGCGGCCTTGCGCGAGGTGCAGGAGGAAACGGGATTGCGGGACATCACCCTGCAGGAGCCTCTTCCGAACACGTATCACACTTACACCCTGCATGATACGCCGATACTGAAGATCACCCACTGGTATTCGATGCAGGCCCCGGTGCAGTCGCTTGTCCCGCAAACCGAGGAGGACATCAGCCAGGCCGTGTGGGTGGCGCGAGAGGATGTGGCGGAAAGGCTGCGCAATTCATATTTGTCGCTGAAGGGACTGTGGTCAATGGTACGATAACGCGTACTCTTGCGAGTCGGAGATTCCGCCACCTCCTATCGTCGGCGGCGGAATGGAGTGGTAATAAAACTATCAAATAATGAAACGAGTAACTTTATTTACGATTCTTTTGTTTGTGGCGGGAAGTCTTGCTGCGCAAGACATTTCGGGCTACTGGGAGGGCAAGATCGCCGTGTCGAAAACGGATTCACTGACTGTCGGGCTGCAATTGGAGTATCGGGCCGACACGCTCTATGCCGAATTGGACAGTCCCGACCAATACTACTCGGGACAGCCGGTCTCGAACCTGCGGTTCGCGGACTCCGTGCTGTCGTTCCAAGTGCCGGACTTCAAGTTGAGCTACGAAGGGCGGATTTCCGTTGACGGACAGCGTTTTACAGGGGTGTGTACGCAATACGGGAAAAAGTTCGACTGCGTGTTGTCGCAGGGTGCGGAACGGAAGCTGTTCCCGCGCCCGCAGACGCCCGAACCGCCCTACCCTTACCTGACGGAGGAGGTCAACTTCCACGACCGCAGCGGCAAAAAGCCTCTGATTTTCGGGACGTTGACCCTTCCGAAAACGCAGCCTAAGGGGTTGGTTATCTTCATCAGCGGATCGGGGTGGCAGGACCGTGACGAAGCCATCTTTTCGCACCGCCCCTTCGCCGTCATCGCCGACACGCTCACCAAGGCCGGTTTCGCGACCTACCGTTACGATGACTTCCCTGCGGCCATCTTCCGCAAATCCACCACCTACGATTTCGCCGACGGTGTGCGGTTGATTTTGGATTCTTTATTGCAACGCAGTGACCTTCAAGGACTTAAAGTCGGTCTATTAGGTCACAGCGAAGGCAGTCTGGTGGCCAGCATGGTGGCGGCCGACGACCCGCGCATCAGCTTCACCATCCATCTTGCCGGAGTAGCGCAACCGTTTGAGGAAATCATGCTGTACCAAAGCGAGGCCATCATGCGCGTCTCCGGCGAAATGACGGAGAAAGAGATTCAGAACAGCATAGCTATCAACAAGCGGATTTACGAAGTCATCAAGAAGAGCAAAAGCAAAGAAGAGGTTTCAACACGCCTCGCAACATTATGGGACAACCTGTCAGCACAACTAACTGATGAAGAAAAGGTTAAATACAACATGACCCCGGAGAACAAATTCACAGCCATTCAGACGTTCAGTTCTCCATGGTTTTATACTCTTTTCCACATTAGCCCCCAAAAGTACCTGAAGAAGATAAAAACGCCCGTGCTGGCGATTTCTGGCGAAAAGGATTTGCAGGTAAAGGGAATTGAGACGTTCATCAACATGCAGCGATACCTGAAAGAGAATCCAAAGAGCGAATTCCAACCGATGCCGGGGCTGAACCACCTGCTGCAACCCTGCACCACGGGGAGCCCTGACGAATACGGAAATATTGAGACCACAATTGCACCAGCAGTGCTAGAAAACATTGTGCATTGGTTAGAGCGGACCATCAATTCGTTGTAGAGACGCGCCATGGCACGTCTCTACTGACATATCCCCTATTGCCTATTGCCTTTTGCCTTTTGCCTTTTGCCTTTTATCCACATTTTATCAACACCCGCACTCCGCAATGATAGAATTTTATACCTTTGCCGTTTCATATTAATTGTATAATCCAAACTCCAATAATATGCGGAAAGTTATACTATTGACGCTTTTAGCCCTCTTCTTCTGCGGCAGCGTTTTCGCGCAGGAGAACAAAACAGAAAAAAAGGGCAAGAAAAAACAGAAGACGGAGGCCACGGTTGACGGGGATAACCCTGCGGACAACGCCACCATTGTAAACGAGGACTCGGATGACGACATCGACAATGGTGGTGGGCAGTATGTGCCGAGCTTGCTCCACAGCAGTGCCGATGTTTATACCAACAACACCTCCTACACGTTCAGCATCGCCTACTTCCGGATGCGCGGCTATGACAACCGTTATCAGGGCGTTTTCGCCAACGGCTATGAGCTGAACAACATGGTGACGGGCCGTGCGAACTTCTCGCAGTGGGGCGGTTTGAACCACATCTTCCGTTATCCCGAAAACGTCAATGCTCTGAACATGGCGACCTTCGACTTCGGTGATATCGGCGGGGCCAGCAACTACAACCTGCGGGCCAGCAACTTCCGCAAGCAGGTGCGCGCGACCTACTCTCTTTCGAACCGCACTTACACCAACCGCATGATGCTGACGGGCAGCACCGGACTCACTCCCAAGGGATGGGCTTTCACGGGTTCTTTGTCAGCGCGTTTCGGCAATGAACTGGCCTACGTGGATGGCACCTCTTATACTGGATTTGCAGGCTTCGTGGCTGCCGAAAAGAAAATCAACTCCCAACATTGGCTTAACCTCGCGGCCTTCGCCTCTTACATCCAGCGCGGCATGCAGTCGAACTCCGTGCAAGAAGCTTACGACCTTTTAGGCAACAACTACTACAACGCCAACTGGGGCTGGTATCAGGGCAAGCAGCGCAACGCTCGTGTGCGCACACAATGCGAACCCACGTTCCTGTTGACCCACAACTTCAACTCCGCAAACAACAAGATCAACGTGCAGACCACCGCAGGACTCTCCTTCGGATTCAACAACACCACCTCTCTCAACTGGTATGATGCCCAGGACCCGCGTCCGGACTACTACCGTTACCTGCCGAGCTACCAGATTGACGGCAAGGACACTGCACAAGCCTACTACGACGTGCTGGCTTTGTGGCAAAACAACGATCAAAGCTACACCCAGATTAACTGGGATCACCTCTATAATGTCAACCAGACGGCTGCGCTGCAAAACAAACGTGCCCAATACATGGTGGAGAACCGCCGCTACGACCAGCTGACGGGCGGTGTGAGCACCAACCTGAACTGGTCCATCAACGAGCACTGGAAACTCTACGCCGGCGCCTCCGTAAGCCACTTCAAACAGCACAACTACAAAACCATCGCTGACTTGCTTGGCGGTGCCTACTGGCTTGATGTCGATAAGTTCTCCGAAGGCGACTTCCCCGCCGACCAGAACGTGCAGTACAATGACCTGCTCCACATCGGCGACTCGCTCCACGAGGGCGACATCTTCGGCTACAACTACGACTACCACGTCTTCAAACAGAAAGTCTGGAGCATGGTAAAGGCCACCTATAATCACTGGGATTTCTACTTCGGGCTTCAGTTCGGCGCTTCGGAGCTGTGGCGTTACGGCCACATGCAGAACGGCCGCTTCCCCGACAATTCCTACGGCCGGTCGGAGACGCAAATTTATATGGACAACGGCGCGAGAGCCGGTGTCACCTACAAAATCAACGGTCGTAACTACATCGTGCTCAACGGCTTAGGCGAAACAAAGTCACCGAATATCCTCAACTCGTTCCTCTCACCGCGCATTAACAACAAATTCGTTGAAAACCTGACATACGAGACTGTCTTTTCCGGAGACCTCTCATACGTGCTCAACTATCCGGTAATCAAGATGCGTGCAACCGTCTTCGGCACGAAAATCAACAATTCCACGCGACTGATCAGCTTCTACAACGACGACATGTCGAGTATGGTCAACTACGCCATTTCGGGTATTGACGAGCTGCATGTAGGTGTGGAAGCCGGGGCAGAGATCAAGTTAGGCAGCATGTTCTCGCTGATTTTGGCGGGCACATGGGCTGACTACCGTTACACCGATCGCGCCCACGTGACGATGAACGCCGAGAACGGTGTCGATTTCGACGGGCAGATGGAGCGCACGGTCTATTGGAAGAACTTCCATGTGGCCGGCACACCGCAAGTCGCGGCTACCGGCGGACTCAAGTTCAACTACGACTACTGGTGGGTGAACATCAACTGCAACTGGTTTGACAAGATCTACTGCGATCTGAATCCCGAACGCAGAACATCCGCTGCCCGTGGCTCTTTAGACGAAGAGTCCGAGCTTTACCACCAGATCGCTGACCAGACACGCCTGAAAGGACAGTTCACGATGGATGTCTCCGTGAGCAAGTCGTGGCGCATCAAACACAAATACAACATCGGCTTCAACGCCAGCGTCACCAACCTGCTGAACAACAAGAAGCTGGTGACCACCGCTTGGGAGCAATACCGCTTCGACTACACCAATTATAACGTCAACAAATACGCTAACAAATATTATTACGCATTCGGAACCACGTTCTATTTGGGAATCAACTTCCAGATGTAGGCGATGAAACGATGAGACAATGAAAAAATAATTCATTGAGCGGCCTCGAAGAAGCAAGACGCACGAAGTGCTAATAACCCCACATAAGCGGAGCGCAATGTGGGGCTCCACCAAAAGAAAAAAATAATCAATATGAAAAAAATAGCGATAATAGTAATTGCACTCGCAGCCATCCTTACTGGCTGTAACCTGGAGCCCGATGTGGCCCCGATGCCGACCTTTGTCGGGGAGGCCAACACCACCATCGCCGAGCTGCTGGCCATGCACACCATCGGTTCGGAGGATTCCTACGACTCCATCCCCGTGGGTTCCAACATCATCATCTGCGGCTATGTCACTACCAGCGACGAATGGGGAAACAATTACAAGTACATCAACATTGAGGACGAGACTGGCGGCATCCAAATCAAAATCGACAACAAGGCCCTGTACCACAAATATAAAGTCGGACAGCGCGTGTATGTGAAATGTGACGGGCTGGTGCTGGGCGACTACCGCAAGTTGCCACAACTCGGTCTTTGGGCCAACGGTTCCATGCAACCTATCCCCTCGTTCAAGACCTACCTCTACATATTCCCCGACGGTTCCCCTATGGGCGCACCCAACCCCATTGTGATGACCTCCATCCCTGCTGCCAATGACATCCCGGCAACCATGTACAACCGACGCGTCGTCTTGGAGGGAGCCACGTTCGTGGAAGGTGGTATTGCCACTTTTTCGGAACCTAACGCCTCCACCAGCCACGACATCAAGATGGCTGACGGCTCCACCATCACGCTGAGAACCAGCAACTACGCCACTTTCGCAAGCGAGATGCTGCCTGTGGGCACCGGCGAGATTCACGGCATCCTCACCCGTTACAACAACTACGTACAGCTCGTCATCAACAGCCCTAGTGATTTGGTAGGTTTCTCTCTTCCTGTGGAACGCCAGACAGTCTTCAGTGTCAACTACGCCAACGCCTTCAACGAGGGTTGGTTCCAGACAGGCACCGGCAACGATTGGCAGACGATGGTCAACAACAATTTCAGCGGCTTCTACATCACACCTGGAACCAATCAGGACAAATACCTGATCTCTCCTGCCATCAATTTAAGCAACACGGACAGCCCCGAGTTGAGTTTCACGCACCGTGCCCCGCAAGGCTTCGATCCCAACACGATGATGTGTTTCTATACGCCCGAATACACCGGCGACGTGAACACCACCTTATGGATTCCGCTACCGCTTAATGCCTCCAGCGGCAACTCAACCTCTGTGAACGAACTTTTTGCTCTTCCCGAAGGCGCACAATCTTCCAATTTCCGTCTTATGTTCCACATCACGAATGCGCCGTCAGCTTGGTATCTTTCGGATATTAAGATCACGGGAGTGGTGAGATAGGACTGAGGACTGAGGACTATGATATTGAAAATCATCAAGGTGACATATAATAAAGCCAATAGCTAAAAAATAACAACTAAAAGATAATAGCTGATTATAAACAGAGATAAAAGTAAAAAAATGAAAAATAGAACATTATTCGTGATTTTAGTCTGTATGGTGCTGGCAGGTTGTAACCGCTGGGAGGAGCCCGAGTTCACAACACCCGTCTATGATGGACCGGCAGCGAACAAGACCATCGCCGACATCAAAGCGAAGCATCCGTCTTTGGGCAACGGCACCCAGGACTCCATCTGCCGCTACGACGAGCAGTTCATCGTCAAGGCCGTCGTGGTCAGCTCCGATGAGGGCGGCAACTGCTACAAATACCTCACCATCCAGGACGAGACCGGCGGCATAGAGATTGCCATAGACCGCTCCAGTCTCTACAATGACTACCCTGTGGGGCAGACGGTCTATCTGAACTGCGCCGGACTCATTGTGGGTGACTACCACAACAAGTACCAGGTCGGCTGGGTGTATCAGGGCTCCGTGGGCCGTATCGCGCCCGCTGCGCTCGACCGTTACCTGAGCAAAGACGGGTTGCCCGATCTGAACAACCCATTGGTGGCTCATCCTATCGAAATCAACGGTTCCAGCGACCTTACGGCCGAAAACGTGAACTGCCTGGTGAAGATTGACGGATGCAAGTTCGATGCCGCAGATGACGGTTTGCCCTTGTCGAACAACGACTTCACCACCGACCGAAATGTGACTTTCAACGGAGGAAGCATCACCGTACGTACCAGCAACTATGCCTACTTCCGCAACACCCTCATCGATGCCAGCAAAGAATACTGTCTATACGGCATCCTAAGTGTTTATAACTCCACATACCAGCTCACCCTGCGCACCAAGGACGACATCCAGTTCTCCAGTGCCTCACAGGCCGAGACGATCGCGGACCTCACCTTCGACGCGAACTGTTTCACCTCCGGAGGATGGTCGCAGTATCCCGACAATCAGTCGTGGAAATTCCAGGCTTACAGCGGCAACAATTTCGTCTATCACAACACCACCACAGAAAACTGCGACGACTGGCTCATCTCTCCCGAACTGACTCTCGGCAACATGAGTGGCACACAGCTCTTCCTCGATCACCAGAACAACGTGGGCGGCAGTCCTGCAACCTACTATCAGGTCTATTACTCCACCACGTACAACGGCGGTGCCTTCAACGAGAGCGAATGGACGGCCTTCAACCCGAACCTGAACAACTATCCAAGCAGCTTCGCGTTGAGCAACGGCCTTGACCTGAGCGTCATCGGCAACCAGAAGTTCCGCATCGCGCTCCGCTACCGCAAGAGCGGCACCGTTGACGGTACAAGATGGGCCGTGAGAGGCGTGAAGGTGGTACGTTAATCAGGCAATAGGCAATAGGCAATAGGCAACAGGCAATAGGCAACAGGCAATAGTAACCTTGAACCTTAAACCAAAACAGGTCGTCCCTTCCGGAACGACCTGTTTCGTTATACATTCTTGATTATGAATTATGAATTATGAATTAAATCGCAGTAACCAAATTGTGGAACACAAGGTTGTTCATCAGCACGTAACAACCGGCACCGGCAAGATAACCGAGTAAAGCGTAAGGGGTAATGTGTTTGAGATACCAGATGAAATCTATCTTCTCCATACCCATCACAGCCACACCAGCAGCGGAACCGATGATAAGGATGCTGCCTCCCGTTCCGGCACAGTAAGCGAGGAAAATCCAGAACATGTGATCCATCGGGAAGTTGTACATACCCATGGCACCGGCCACCAACGGCACATTGTCGATGATGGATGACAGGACACCGATCACCGTGTCAATCAGATAGTAATTGCCGTTGAAGAGCGTGTCGAGGCTGCTAGCAAGCAACGAGAGGTGGCCCGCGCTCTGCAGTCCGGAAACGGCCAACAAAATACCGAGGAAGAAGAGGATGCTGGGAAGATCAATGCGCGTTAGCACTCCGGAAATCGTTAACATACGATTCTCATCATGATTGGCCTTATGCAGAATTTCGGTCGTAATCCAGAGTATGGAAAGACCGAGCATGATGCCCATATAGGGTTTCAGATGGGTCAGAATCTTGAAAACAGGGACGAACACCAGCGCGGCAACACCCATGAAGAAAATGAGGTTACGCTGCCACGTGGGAACACCTGCGCTCTTAGTATCCTTCGGACGCTGGGAGGCGTCGATTTCGCCTTTCTCCACAAAGGAGACCACGACAAGCGGAATAATCATGGATATCAAGCTCGGGATGAAGCATTCGAGGATGACACTGCCGGTGGAGACCTTGCCCGCGATCCAGAGCATGATGGTGGTCACGTCGCCAATAGGGCTCCACGCGCCACCCGCATTGGCCGCCAGAATCACCATGCCGCCGAAGAACCAGCGGTCATGTTTGTCGGGCAACAGCTTGCGCAACAGCGCGACCATCACGATGGCGGTGGTCAGGTTGTCAAGGATAGCGGAGAAGAAGAACGTGATGAAGCTCAATATCCACAACAGCTTCACCTTGTTGGTGGTCTTGATATTGTCCGTTATGATGTTGAAACCTCCGTAGGTGTCAATGAGTTCCACCACGGTCATGGCGCCCATCAGGTAGAAGAGGATCTCGGCGATGTCGCCTAAATGATGGATAAGCTCGTGAGTGGTGATGAAATCGATGAAAGGATGCATGGAATCGGGATGCGCATCCTTAAACGCTTCGTAACCAGCACCAAAGTTGGCGAACTCGAAGATTTCCGGACCTGAAAGGATGAAACAGGTCCATATCAGCACACCAATCAAGAGAGCAAAAGCCGTTTTGTTGATTTTCAACGGATGTTCAAGGGCTATGCAAAGATAGCCGATGACAAAAATGACAATCATCAAGTAAAACATAACGGATTGATTTTTATGATACGCTTAGAATAAACTCAAAGAAATACCCAAGGACATAGGATAGATTTTAGGTCCTTTGGATTCGATGAAGAGCGGAGTCGGCTGGAAACAATAATAGACATTGACGAACTTCCAGCCGATACGCGCATAGACATCCACATGATACTTTGTCCTGTTCAACATCAGAAGATTCTTATATCTCGCGGTGTCCGCAGGAATTTCAGGGTCGTTGCCTTTGTATTTCTGAGAGACTTCGGCCACCCAGCCTACGCGGGCACCCACGGAGAACTTAAAGCCATTGGGATGACGGTATCTGAACTCCAACGGAACATTGACATTAAAGTAGTTCATCTTCAAGACTTTGTAACTAACCCCTTCTGGAAGAAGATAGTATTTCATCAAATCCGACTCTTTATCATAGCGCAATAAAGCATTGCTATATTGGGTGTAATAGCTCACGCCGACACCCAAGCCGATTGCTATGGGTTTGTTTTTGATTTTGAAATCCCAAATCGCGGACACATTGAAGCCGGGGTCAAATTTCATGTGCGAGACCTGAGTCGGCATGTTCATCCAGAAAGTGTGGTAAATATCCATAATCAAGCGGTCGCGGAACACTACCAAACGCTCATCTTTAGCCGTGTCTTTTGGTGTTGTATAAGGGGTTTGGGGAGTCTGAGCGGTCAACACCTGCACAGCACACACGCATAACAAAATAATGGTCAAAAACTGTCTTTTCATCGCTAAAATAATCAAACGGCAAAGATACAATTTTTTTAACTATGACTATGACTATAACTATGACTTTGTCAAACGGAAAAATTTCCTATTTTCGCGCTGGATATTATTTCCGCCCAAACAAGTATAAACATTTATAATTCAGAAAGATATGGCAAGAGAAGTAAAATGTCTCATCATCGGTTCGGGTCCTGCGGGATACATGGCCGGCGTATATACGGCGCGTGCCGACCTGAAGCCCCTCCTCATCGAGGGCATGCAGCAGGGCGGTCAGCTGACCATCACCAACGAAGTGGAGAACTTCCCCGGTTTCCCGGGCGGCGCGGGCGGTCCGGTCATCATGGACAAGCTGCGCGAGCAAGCGCTGAAACTGGGCGTGGAGATGCAGCCCAAAAGCGTCGCGAAGGTCGATTTCAGCAGCCGGCCGTTCCACTGCCAACTGGATGACGGTGAGGAGATTATCGCGGAGACGGTCATCGTGGCCACGGGTGCGAGCGCGCGTTGGCTGCACCTGCCCGGCGAGGACGAGTTCCGCGGCTTTGGGGTTTCCACCTGCGCCACCTGCGACGGCAACTTCTTCCGCAACAAGACCACCGTGGTCATCGGCGGCGGCGACACCGCGTTGGAGGACGCCCTCTACCTGTCGCAGCTCTGCACGAAAGTCTATATCGTGCACCGCCGCGACCAATTCCGGGGCACCGTCGCGCTGCAGAAGAGCGTGTTAGCGACTCCGAACATCGAGGTCGTGTGGAGCCACGTGCCCGTGGAGATCACCGGCGAGCAGAAAGGGTTCATCAAGAAGGTCACCGGCCTGAAGGTGAAGCACGCGCAGACCGGCGAGGAGCGCACCTTGGAGGTCGATGGCGTGTTCGAGGCCATCGGCGTGGTGCCGACCACCGAACTCTTCAAGGGACAATTAGATATGAACGAGCAGGGCTACCTCATCACGAAGCCCGACAGCACGAGGACCAACGTCGAGGGCGTGTTCGCCGCCGGCGACGTGCAGGATCCCGTCTTCCGCCAGGCCGTCATCGCCGCCGGCACCGGCAGCATGGCGGGAATTGAGGCGTCAAGGTTCCTGATGGAGAATTAATTTCCAACTGCGTCCCGCAGTTGGAAATTATGAATGCTGAATTATGAATATATTCAGGTCATTCGTTTTGGCTTTTTGCGTTCTCGTTCTTGCTTGTCTATAATATTCCAGACGAAATTGTACATGCTGGACCATGGCATCTGGTTTGAGCCGTGACAAAAGAGACGGTTGGAATATTTTTTCCAGATATGATTTTTTTTGTATTTTTGCATTTCAGTTTTTCCGTTACGGAAATTATGTAATAAATGTAAAACTATTTGTAGTCTGAATAATATGAAGAAAAAGATTGTAAATCCCTTTATATGCCAAGGTTACGAAAGTCCGGAATACTTCTGCGACCGCATTGAGGAAACCAAAAATATGACTTCAATGCTCTATAACGGGCGCAATATTACGCTGATTTCTCCCAGAAGATTAGGAAAAACTGGGCTTATTTGGAACACTTTTCACCAAATCAAATCCGAAAACAAGGATGCGATTTGCATCTATATCGACATTTTCCCCACCAAAAATCAAAACGAATTTGTGAGAATGTTAGGCACGGCAGTGCTCAACGAAACGCTCTCAAAAAGTAAAATATTGGGCAAAAAGCTGTTGGAGATGCTCGGCTCTTTGAGGCCGGTCCTTGGTGTGGATGCCCTCACCGGGATGCCGAATGTGACATTAAATGTGGATCCGACGCAATCGGAAATGACCATTCAGAGCATCTTTACCTATCTCAACAAGATTCAGCACGAAGTTTTCATCGCCATCGACGAGTTCCAGCAAATTAATGAATATCCCGAATCCGGTACTGAGGCGATGCTCCGATCCTACATTCAATTCTCGCATAACATCCATTTCATCTTCTCGGGGAGTAGGAAGCACCTTATGTCCGAGATGTTCGTCTCACCCAAACGACCATTCTATCAAAGCACTGACATGATGAATCTTACGCCCCTTGACGAAGAGACTTACTATCAATTCGCCAACCGTTTTTTCGAAGCGAGGAAAGGTGGGCTGGATCGTGAACTGTTTCACGAACTTTACAACACCTACGAGGGCTATACGTGGTATATCCAATCTGTTTTGAACAGACTCTATGAAAAGTTCAAAACGGTGTCGTCTTCCGCACAACTCCGAGAAACGATATTGAATGTCGTGGAGAGCAAATCGCCTCAGTACGAGAGCATTGTGTCATTCCTTACTGAAAACCAGTTTTCATTGCTCCGTGCTGTGGCCAAGGAGGAGTTGGTGGAACAGCCTATGAGCAAAGAGTTCATCAAGAAGTATGGTTTGCCAGGCGCAAGCAGTGTGAAAACCGCCTTGGAGGTTTTGAATGACAAAGAGTTGCTTTATCAAACGCCCAACGGCTACATCGTATATGACCGTTTTATGAACCAGTGGTTGCAAAGGATATAATGAATAAAAAAAGTGTATCTTCGCACCTGCATACAATATGAAAAAAACATACCTGCTGTGCTTGTTCACAGCATTGCTGACAGCCGGTTTCGCGCAAAATGCGGTCAACACCGGCAAAGTTTCCGGACATCTGGCCGCTATGGTCACCCAATATACCGACAACAACGATGACAAAGGTGGAACTGTAGCACCAAAGAACGTCAAAGCGTTGGTGTCGCTGACCCAAACGTGCGATGCTCACACCTTTTTCGCCCGTCACGGCTGCCGACTCATCGACAATGTGTGACGCGTCTTCATCGTGGATATTCCCCTCGACCGCGTGATCTCCCTTTCCTTCAACGATACCATCGAGCGCATCGAGGCCGAGCGGATGCCCCACCTCGCGATGGACGTGACCCCGCAGCAGGTGAACGCCACGGGTGTGTATTCCGGCGAGAACCTTCCGCAGGCTTACACGGGCGCGGGCGTGGCAGCGGGCGTGTTCGACTGCTACTACGACTTTACCCACCCGGCGTTCCTCGACGCCAACGGCGACCTGCGCGTCCGCTACTACTATGACTTCCACTGGCCGAACGCCGACAGCACCTTGGGACACGCTCTAGAGACGACCGCCGAAATCGCCGCCTACGAACATTCGCAGCACACCCGCAACCACATCCACGGCACCCACGTGATGGGCATCATGGTCGGTTCCGCTGTGAATGGGCAATACCAGGGTATGGCACCTGAAGCGGACATTTACCTAGCGGACTTCAACTCCGACCGCGAACAGTTCGAGAACCCCGACGAGAACACCTCCGCCACCGCCGTCTTAGGTTTTAAGTACATTTTTGACCAGGCGGAGGCCGACAATAAGCCCTGCATCATCAACCTCTCCGCGCTGAAAGACGGGGTGTATGCCGTGCAGCTCATCACCGACGACCCGCGCACCACAGTCTCGACGCTGATACGGTTGTAAAGCGAAACGACAAAAATCATACATTTTGGAGATTTTTGTTCGGTTGTATGGTTCTGGAGTACTACTCTACAACGCAGGCGGTATGGGCATCAGGAACCACTCCTACAACAAGGACACTGACCAGCATGCACTTCACTGTCTCTTGATGAATCGTTTGGTCACAGTCCCTTGATCCGTGACAATCTGCATCAGATAGACACCCGATGGCAGTTTGAACACAAAGACACGTTTCGGATTCTCCATCACATCCGTTCTATCAAGCAGTCGTCCATAGACATCGTAAACTTCTATGTATGAAATAGCTATTCCATTATCAGCTAACACATCCACATAATGGGTCGAAGGATTCGGATAGAGGACTATAGCACGTTCAAGCTGATAATGAGCAATGCTCACCGAATCATCATTCTGATGGGAAGACGTATCACCAGGAAGCGTGGAAGATGTAAGTGAAATCCATTCACTAAACTCATCATCGCTGCAATGAGTACGTACATAAATAGTATAGACACTGCCGCTATCGAGTTGCGTGAAAGTGTAGGAAAGCGTATCGTGCAAGATGATGGCTTGGGATTCGTCAAGCGTATCATTCTCAGCCACCAACGCCACATCCCAGTCGTGATGAGCGGACATCGGATCTGTGATGTGGAACGACACTTCCGTTATGGAAACCGAATCCACAGTCAATGCAACAGGAGGAGTGCAACCTTTAGGCACAATGATAATATTGTCGAATGCTCCTGCCGGATTGTTCCCTAATGAGCCGTCATTTCTCCAAAGAATATACAATCGCACAACATTGGTGGTGACATTAAATGTGTCACTGTAGGTAGTCCATTGGTCACGTTGATAAAGTATCGTGTCTATCTGCACCGCACCTTCAGGGATTACAACGTTATTGGATCCCACATTCGGAGTTGCAACAGGTCCAATGAAAACCTTCGCATAATCATACACCGTATTATTATAAATTTCACCTATACCCCTAAAATCAAAAGTAATCTGATACGGATTTTGTTCCGGATCTATATTGATGTCGCGATATGCCCAAAGCGTGGAGGGGGAATTAAATGTATAGGCATTCGTCAATCCACCATCATTACTGACATACAGGGAGTGTCCTTCGCTTTGTGTAGCTGCCGTATCAACAACCCATTGGTTCACAGATCCATAACTAACATATTGCCAACTATTGACTTCCACAGGATCCTCAAAATCACAATAATATGGAATATGGGCCAACTGGTGCTGCGTTTGGAATTCTCTCATCTGCCAAAGCCCTGATTGACCGTCGGCATAATTAGCACGCACGCGGACCAAATAGTCCGTAAGAGGCTGAAGATTAGTAATATTGAACATCGTGTCATAAACCGTCACTGTAGCCATGATGGAATCTGTCAACAACGCGTATTCAACTGTGTAGGAAGCAGGTGTGAGCGTGTCCGCCGTATTCCACGTGATAAGGGCGGAGATATCCGTTGGCGCGACCTGCAACATCGGCGGTTGCATATTCACTGTAGATAAGCACACGTTGTCGATAGTGGCTGGCGGATTCGTCCCTCCGGAATTGTCATTATGCCACAGAAAATAGATTCTCTGTAAACCCGTATGTGTGGTGTCAAAGGTGTATTGGTAATGTGTCCAACCTTCTTTCAAACACAATTTCGTGGCCAACTTCAAAGCACCTGAAGGAGTCGAGTTTCCAGACGGTAGAGTCATCGGGCCGACAAATACATCCACATAGTCATAGTTATTCTCACCCATTCCCTTGAAATCGAACGAGAGGTAATAGGTTGAATGTCCCGGGGTGACAAAAACATCCGTATAAGCCCAACAGTTAGCCGTTACGGAGGGGTTATAGCTATTGGTCTGGCCACTATTGGAGGAAACATAAAGAGTCCCGTTAGGCATACATTCGGCATGACGACCGACATACCATCGCTGACTTGACGCATCGCTGCTCATTTGCCATGAGCTTGCGCTCCCAGGCGTATCAAAATCGCAGATATAGAGAATGTTATCATTGGTGTAAAACGACGATTCCTCGCTCCATTGGCTATATTGTGCGTCGCAATTCTGTTTTACTTTCCAATAATAGAAGATATTACTGAGCAGATTTTGGACGGTCAAGAATGTGTCGGAAACGGTCTCGTATGTGTATGCCGTGTCGTTTTGCGGACGATAGGCCACCGTATAGTTCGTACCCTGACCGCCTCTGCGCAAAGTCCAAGAGAGTGTGGCACTATTGTCCGATGCAACAGACCACAATTCAACAGGTTCCCGGCAAGGATTGGCAACAATCTCGAAATTGTCGAATGCAGCGGGCGGTTGCGTAACCGAATAGGTGTTGTTGGTCCACATCACGTAAAGCCTTTGTACGCCACTATGAGCAGCATCGATATAGAAATGATAATGCTGCCATGATTCCTGGTTGTACATATTTGCGCCCAACTGTTCCGCACCCTCTGGCGTGAAGGTTTCAAACGGAGTGGCAGGTGCGCCCAAGAAGACCTTGGCGTAGTGGCTGCTACTACCCTTGCCTTTGAAATCGAAGGAAAGATCGTACTCGTCGTTGCCGGGAGGGAAATAGATGTCACGATATGCCCAAATCTGAGACACCGAACCGTTGGAATAGTGATTCGTCGCACTGTCATCAGTGACATATAATGCAGAATCGCCAGACAGATGCACTCCATCCCCTATCATCCATTCATTAGGGCCACTGAGGCAAACGAGCGACCAAGAGGTATTCTCGCTTGCATCTTCAAAGCCACATTCGTACGGAAGAGTAGCACACATCGGCTGAAGGGTGGTGAAGTGGGCGCCGTTACTCCATAAACTGTGGTCAATGTCGGAGCAGTTTGCCCGAACCATCCAGTAATAGTAGCTGTCGGGCAGCAAGCCTGTAATTTGCAAAAAAGTATCGACACTTGTCACTTCGATGAAGGCACTGTCGTTTAATAACTTGTACGCCACGGTATAGCTCATCGGCAGTACATTGGCATTGCCCGGGTTCCAAGATAACGTGACAGAGGTGTCTGTTGTGGAATGCGCGGCAAGATTCACCGGTATGGCGCAATCCGAAACCTGAATGGTGATGTTGTCTATTGCGGCACCCGGATTCAAACCGTTATATGAGTCGCAACGCCACTGGAAATAGATTCGCTGTAATCCCGAGTGGCTTGAATCCACCTCGAAACTGTAGTGTGTCCATGACGGCACCATACAGAGGTCGCCACCAAGTTGTTCCGCCCCTTCGGGAGCGTTAAGCCCGTAAGGTGTTGCCGGAGGACCAAGATAGACCCGTGCAAAGTCCGCGCCGGTTTGTCCCAATCCCCTATAATCGAAAGAAATCTGGTACTTGTCAACATCTCCTCCCAAGAAAATATCACGATAGGCCCACAGACGGGCAGTAGCGTAATAATTGTAGTTTCCGTCTCCATACGCAGAGCCCACATGCAAGGTGACATTGCCGTTGTCCATCGGTGCCGCGCCGATTGTCAAATAATTCCAATCACTGACATGATCATACGTCCAATGGGCAATCTCGTTTTCATCCTCAAAATCACAAAAATAAGGAAGTAGTGGTTGCGTGTAGAAAGAGAATTCGGAACTCCAGTCGCCGGGATCACCGTCACATTGGGTGCGCACTTTCCAGAAATAGGGAATGTCGGGGATAAGGTTGGTAACCAACACTGAAGTGTCCTGCACATTAACCATCGTATAAACGCTATCGTCTTGGGGTTTATATGCCACCGTATAAATTTGATTTCCGACGGGCTTCCAGGTAAAGTGGGCGGCATCGGGAGCAGTAAGTGTGACAGCAAGCGAAGTCGGGGGAGGACAGGTAGAGGCTTCTACCGCAATGTTATCCACCGCTCCTGCCTTATCCGATGCGTCAGCACGTATTCTATCGAAGAACAAGCGCTGTAAGCCCGAAATAGAGGAGTCTATGACGACATAGTGATGTTGCCACTGATCGGAAACAGGAATGGATCCGACAAGCACTGGACTGGAAAGCGAATCTTCCAACGATTGCAGCTTTAACTCAGCTTCTATACCCATATAATCAAAGGAGATATGGTATTCGTCAGCACCAGGCACAAAGTAAACGTCACGATATATGCTTATGGGATCTTCGTCAGAATACATCGAATTGCAGGTGTTTGTGGCACCGTCGTCATGCGAAATATAGAGCGAATAGTATCCGCCAAAAGAGACTGCATCACCAATAATCCAGCTATCATTGTTAAAAGAAACAGAGGCCCTATGCCAACCACCCCAGTCAGCATCGTTTTCAAAACCAGTGAAATAAGGCGTGATTGCAGCCGTATAGAGCGCAGCTTCATGGCTCCATGCGCTCAGTGTACCATCTATTGCCACAGCCCGCACTTTCCAGTGATAACGGGTGGCTGAGACCAACATTTCTGCCTGCCAGAAGGTGTCGGTCAACGAAACGATGGTGTAAGCGGTGTCCGCATCCTCTCGATAAGCCAGCTGATAGGAAGCTGGCGCTTGTCGGTTACCAGGGGTCCAGCTCAACAGAGCGGAATTATGAGTGACATTTGAGGAGACCAAATCATACGGCCGTCCAAAGGACACTCCCGTAAGAGTGATGTCATCCACGGCACAAGAGCCCTTCGCCACATCCCAATAATCTTTCCTCCATTCGAAAACGAGACGCTGCATGTCGCTGTGCATCCGATTGACTATGATGGTAACATGATGCCAAAGGGTGTCGGTAAAGCAAATATTATCGACTGAACTTCCCATTTCCGGGATGTCAAAGCTTGGCGATTCGGGCGATTCGACATATACGGAGATGTCCGTTTGGTTCGTTGTGTCAAAGGTCTTGAAATCGAACTCCAGCAAATATTCGTCATAAATCGGGTCGAAAAAGAAATCCCGATAGAGATAAGCCTCTGCATAGTTGGGATTGTTGGTCTGATAGGTCGCTCCGTTATCTTTGGAAATATAACTGGAATACTGACCGTTATGTTGAACGGCGCTTCCAATGCACCATTTGTGCTGCGAGGCTTCGTAGTAGTTAGCCCATGCGGCGTTTTCCGACGATTCTTCAAAACCGCAGGTGTATGGCATCGTGGCGAGCGTTTGGAAAGTATTGAAAGTCTGTTCAGTGCTCCACCCGCTATTTTCCCCATCGGAGCAGTTGGTTCGCACCTTCCACGAATAAGTGGTCAGCGGCTGCAAACCGGTCAAAGTGATGGTTGTGTCCGAAGTCACTATTTCCGTGTAAGCGGAATCTGATGCGGATTTATAAGCGACCGTGTAAGACTCCGGGCTTCCGAACTCACACGCCCACCACGTGAGTTGTGCCGTAGTATCAGATGGAATATCCGACAGGTGCAATGGACGCGCACAACCCGTACCCGTGATGGAGATGTCATCAATGGCAATGGCAGGATGATATCCTCCATTCGCATAGTGGTTCTGCCAGAAAAAGTAGATACGTCGCACACCAGCGAAGGTACTGTCCAACGTGTATTCGTAATGTTTCCAAGCTGGAGGATAGCCACTGCTCGTGTGGTGGATCTTATCTCCTATCTGCACCAAACTATCCATCGGCATACTGTCGGAAGGAGTAATCGGCGTTCCAATATATACCATAGCGTATGCACTGTTTGCATTCCCACGCACCTTGGCATCGAAAGAAAATTCATAACCAGCATATTGCGGGTCAAAATAGACGTCCCGATAGGTCCAAAGAGCCGACTCGGATGTGTAAACATATTCGTTGTCAGAGCCGTTGGCCTTTGTGGTGACATACAGAGAAGTGTTGGCGCTGTGATAGGTGTTGTGGCCTAAATACCAACGGTTTTTGTTGTTTCCCGAAATGACCGGCACATTCCACGCCAAGTTTTCGACCGCATCCTCAAAATCGCAATAATAAGGAAGTGGATGCACCCACTGTAGTTCCGTCTTGAACGTGGCCACGCTGCTCCAATCCGTAGAAACAGAATCGTTATAGAGCGTTTTCACCCGCCAGTAGTAATCGGTATAAACAGACAAACCCGTGAGTGTCACTGAATTAGTGTCATAAACGGTAAATTCCGTGTAGTTATAATCCCCAGCCGTCTTATAGCCCACGATGTAGCCCATCGGAGCATCCACGCAGTTGTGCTGCCAAGAAAGCGTGGCGGAAGAATCGGTGATATTCGTGGTAATCAAGGTGTTAGGTTGCAGACAAGAAACTCCCGTGATGGAAATGTCATCAATGGAAATGCCTGGATTCCCGTTATCGTACGAGGTTTTGTACCAACGGAATGAAAGACGATAAACGCCAGGTGTATCAACATTAAACGTGTAGCTGTGATCCATCCAAACAGAGTCATACGGCAATACGGAACCGGAACACAGTTGTTTGAGCGTAGTGTTATTGCTCGGCCCGAAATATGGTGTCGTACGCCCATAACCGCGATGTTTGAAAGAAATTACATATTGGGGATATATAGGATCCAAATAGAATTCCCTATATGACCATATTTTATTTAAATCGCCAACATTACTACTGCAAATATTCGTAACACCATCATCGTGTGTAATATACAAAGAATGAATTCCTGAATATGACACGTATGATCCTATAAACCATTTGCCATAATACCAATATGGATAACTGGTTGGCATGTACCATAAAGCATTTTCCACCGAATCCTCGAAATCGCAGTAATACGGCACAGTGGCATACGTACGCAACGTGGTGAACGTCCTCTCCAAACTCCAGTCGCTTGATGCTGAGTCACCGCACAAAGCTTTCACTTTCCAATAATATGTCGTATTTGGAATCAAATTCGACAACGTGCAGAATGTATCCGAGACCATAACCTCTGTGTAGGACGAGTCCGCTGCAGTGCGATAGGCCACCTGATACTGATACGCCATGCCTAAAACACCCGGCACCCACGACAAATTTGCCGTGGAGGTTGTGATACCGAAAGAGGCCAACATCTCCGGGAATGAGCAGTCGTTATCCTGATACGTAAACGTCAACTTGGGCAGAATATTCCCTTCGTAGGGGACATTACTGTTATTACCGACCAAATTACGGGATGTTATTAACGGGGGCACTTGACCTGACGACTGTATTTGCCCATAGAAATGTTCACTTCCGTAACTTCCGCCCGCCGGTTTATAAACCTCTACCAACAGGTTTCCGCCCGTATATAAGAACGCCGTGTCCAGCGGAATACGCAAACACCCCTCCTCGAAAAAGGCGGACATCTGTCCTGACCACACTTCTACTGTCGGGGAACTCGAAAAACCGCCCGACAGATTGTTGTCATTCGTGATACCCAATCTAACCGTCTGAATCCCATCCCATTGCAATGTCGGCATAGTCACAAAATACCATGTCAGCGTAGTAATATAATGTCCCTGCAATTCGGTAAGCATGGAAGCCGGATAGATCGACTGCGAATGTTGTGATTGTATCCAATGATACACCGACAGCGGGTAATACAACGACTCCGAAGTGCCATCGGCTACTGTTATCTGCTGCGCTTCAGCTTTGATACCGCACAACATTCCTGATATAATCCAGATCAAAAAGAATTTCCTTTTCATATTATCATATTTTCATAATTAATCTTGAACCTTGAAGCTTAATAATTCCTCACGCACCGCACCGGAAACGCACGATCATAATAATACGAGGCCTCAGTGAGCATTTGACCATTATAGGATATCTTGAAAACATGGGCATAACTGTAATAAGGAGTGCTATTGAAGGTGTAATGGTTGGTTCGGCTCCAAATATAGGCTACCTCACCCACCTGGAAAGTGTTTTGATAATGACCACCGGAAGGATAAGCAGAGAATCCCGTGAGGTTGTTGTTGGAAGGATATGCTCCCGGAGAACAGTTTGCAGTCGAAGAGTTCCAACCGGAGACATCAGCAAGGGCTTTTGCAACACTATTGGTATCTTCCCCGCAAGCGTAGTGCGCACCCGTGTAATTCCGCAAGGTTCCAAATTCAGAAGCATCTGGAATATGCCAACCATCGGGGCAGATGCCCTGCACATCCACATTCGTGGTGGTGGAGTTTTTGGTAAGCGCTTTCCAGTTGTAAGCGTATCCGTAAGTAGGAAGCAAATTCGTATTATAGGTAAGATTGTAGTAATATGGTTCATACATGGAATATGCTCCCGCTCCCGTACCTCCATACGGAATAGCTGTTCCGTCTGCGAAATGGGTTGTGTAGAGATTCGATTTCATCCAGCATTGACTGCCCACCTGCACGGTATTATAGACGTGACCCTCGTAATCGGTCAGTGTCGGGGTTCCTATGCAGGGCTGCCCATCCTCTGCCAATGTCAGCAGCAGGTAGTCATCGCTGAAAAGGAGCGTGCCGTTGAAAACGCAATACCCACGCAGATAGTAGGTGGAAGCCCTTTCAAGGCTATCCACAAGGATGTCGAAAACGTTGTCCGTGCCGGTTGTTGGGTAATTCCGATTCGAAAGATCCGGCTGCGGCAACGTGTCCAAGCAAAGTCCCCGATTGGAGATGGCAGCGGTACTGTCGCATACGATAGTCGCCCGCATGGTGGCGTAGTTGTGGTCAAGATGGACTAAGGAGAGATGAACGGAAGTGGGAATGGTGTCCGGCGCGAAACTCAGGATGTTGCCATAGACCGTACCGAATGCATTGGTGGCATACGGACGGACATAGCAGAGCGTGTCATGGATGCCGCCGATAATTTGATGGAAAGCACCCACTGTGTCGTTCCACTCTACATGGTTGTCCGTCATTGTTGGCATTGGGTTTGCAGACCAGCATAATCCCATTACCGTGGTTGCGTCGCCACCGTCCGTCAGCAGCGTGCCGTTACAGGTGGCATACGAAGAACCGATATTGGTGATGGAGTCCAATGCCACTGCCGGAAGTCCGATTTCTGTGGTGAAATCGATTACGTCCCCATAGCCCGTACCCACGGCGTTGGTAGCGTAAGCTCTTGCATAATAGTGGGTGGCTGAAATAAGGTTAGTCAAAGCACAGCTAAAACTATCTGACACTGTGGATGTTGACATATAACTATCTGCTAACGTAGGTGCGTCTGTCAGACCCCAGCAGATGCCGCGTTCCAAGACGGGCAGACCGCCATCATTCACAATCATGCCGCCCACGATCGCGGAAGTGTCCGTTATGGATGAGGCTTGCACAGTCGTGAGGGATGGGGCAACGTTCGCATCCGTGGTAAAGTTAACTGTTTCGCCATAGACGGTAGCGTAGGCATTAGTGGCGTATGTGCGACAATAGTAGGGAGTCCCTGCGGTCAGTCCCGTCAGCGTTGCTGTGAAAGCACCCATCCCCGATCCAACAGCCATATTGGAGGCCGCGAGAGTCGGGTCCGGCAGCGTATCCCAGCAGAAACCGCGTTCCGTCACAGGAGCCAGTCCCTCAGAAAGGACCTCGCCGCTGCACACGGCCGTGTTACGCGTTATGGAAGTCACCGCACCAGTGGCTACATACGGACTGTCAATCGGACAGGCAATCGGGACATCAATGGCGATTTCCGCCTCCTCCACGTAACCGTTATCAGCACTGAGAGCATCCAAGACACGGATTTGCCAAAGACCGTTCAGCGGACAACCGACCAAATAGGAGAACGATTCGTCTGGTTTATACATGTTAGACAACGTGGTCACATCCGTAGCCGCGACATAATTATTCTCACTGCCGTTAAAGCTGGGATTATACGTGGTGAAATGGTTACACGATTCCCAAACCCGAGAACCTCCGCAGGCATACGTCTGTCCGTGAGTAGTATCCATTGACCAGCAGTAATTCCAACATTCGCCCATTGGATTCACAGTCGGATCGCAACGAGGGTTACTGTTATGTATGTCATAACGTCCAAAGTGAGCACTTGGTTCGTTGTTGCCCCCGGACCATCCCCAATACCACAAAGGAATAAGACTTGCACAACCGTTGGATTGGCTTGATTGCCCCAGCCTACTTTTAGTCATTATGGTAGCTGTTTGTTCATTAGGGCAAACCACCTGAATCCAAAGGTCTCCGATACATTCGTGTTCCATTTTCAAGCGGACGTAAGGCAACTGTTCTATACTTTGCAACACTGCATCCGGATCATAACCATAAATATGAATATTCATGGTACCGAAACAATCGCCGTCACATTCCATACCATCTGGGATAAGCACCGTATTAGTATCGACAAAATGCCGCACTCCGGAAATCTCTCCCAAGGTGGCGAATGTCAAAACGACTGTCTCATCTGGAATTGTGGTGATTTCTATGGTTTCACTCGTCTGGAATTGTCCATCCACCTGACGGAAGCCTATAATACGAAGCAGGTCCCCTGTTTCGAACGGATGCTCACCACTCCTATAGGTTTTCAACTCAGCTCCTTTGGCTTGATAGACAATATGGTTGCGACCACCGTTGTCCGTATTCAACATCTTGATGGAAGCGGTCTCACGGGAAGTCCTCACCGTGAGCAGATATTGCTGGGGCGAGTTCAACCACACTCGGAAAGTGTGCACGCCCGTCTCACACTGCTGCACCAAATCCGTAATCTTGCGTCCTGAAAGGTCAAATACCCCAACAAAAACCCGATCAGAATACGGCAGACTCATCGTGAAATCTGTTGCCCCGTTAAACGGGTTCGGTGTATTCTGCGAAACGGAGAAGACGGCTTCTTCGCCATAGTTGGGCACCCCCACTCCAGATAGGAACAAGATGGTGTCCGGATAGAAAAGCGTATCCATCCACCCTTGCGTAATATTCTCTATCTCAATGTGATGCAGCTGCACATAGCCACCATTTCTATCCTGACCTTTGAATGTCAGCGATTGCTGAGCTACCGCCGTTATCACACTACATAAAACAAAAAAACTGAATAATCCTCTTTTGATGATATTTTTTTTCACACCGCTAATTATTTTACCTTTTTCCTTTACGGCTACAAAAATACAATTTTTTCAACAAGCTTTAATTCCTCTCGGCTAAAAATGTCCACCTTTGGATTGTCTGAAAAACTAATCCAGCAATCCCGAAAAATCGTATCTTTGCCGCCGCATTTGATTAGATGATTAGATGATTAGATGATTAGATGATTAGATGATTAGATGATTGGATGATTGGATGATTGGATGATTGGATGATTGGATGATTGGATGATTGGATGATTGGATGATTGGATGATTGGATGATTGGATGATTGGATGATTGGATGATT
>JAEEGK010008176.1_pt1 | contig 24754 bp, 18 predicted proteins | sample 8958771 | NCBI WGS metagenome assembly JAEEGK01 (sample SAMN16246547, study PRJNA631951) | gut metagenome | biome: gut microbiome; feature: rumen; material: SC-attached | host: Bos | place: Iran: Karaj | collected 2018-10
GTTATCATCCGTATTTGCCGGTGTCGGGTAACTGCCGTCAGTGCCTGGTAGAGCAGGAAGGCCCGCGCGGTCGCATGCTCGTGATTTCGTGCTATACTCCTGTGACTCCGGGTATGAAGATTTATACCCCGGCATCCAGCGCCCGCGTGAAAAACGCTCGCAAGGCCACACAGGAATTCATGCTGGTGAACCACCCGCTCGATTGCCCGATTTGCGACAAGGCCGGTGAATGCACCTTGCAGGAAAACTACATGGAAGCAGGCCAGAACGAAGGCCGCCTCCGTCCGGAATACGGCAAGAACTACCACGGCAATCCGGAACATCAGTTCATTGATGCGAAGGGCCAGCTCCGTGGCGGTAAGCATGTGGACATCGGTCCGCGCATTTTGCTCGACGAAGAACGTTGCGTGCAGTGCGACCGTTGCGTACGCTTTATGCGTAGCATCGCGAAGGACGAACAGCTCCAGCTTGCTGGCCGTGCCGACCATACTTACATTACGACTTTCCCGGGCGAAAAGCTCGACCACGAATACGACCTCTGCGTTACGGACGTATGCCCGACGGGCGCCATGACGGCAAAGTACTTCCGCTTCCAGAAGCGCGTTTGGCTCTTGAGCCACACGCCGACGATTTCGATGGACGACTCTCTCGGTGCAAACATCTGGCTTGATCATGCTGATGGCCGCATCTACCGCGTGATGCCGCGTTGCAACCCGGAAGTGAACCGCAGCTGGCTCTCTAACACGAGCCGTCTTGCGTTCCAGCAGTTCGACAAGAACCGTTTGCCGGCAATCGACGCTTCTGCACTCCAACTGGTTGGCGGTAAGGTCGCCCTCGTTGCTGGTGGCGCTTGCACGAACGAAGACCTCGCTGCTCTCAAGATGCTTAAGGAAGCTCTCGGTGACCGCGCTGAACTCTTCGGTGGTTCCCTCCTCAAGGTGAACGCTCCGGACGGTATCGCCAAGAGCGGTGACCCGGTGGCAAACCGCGCCGGCATGCAGCTCATGGGCTTTGCTGACGTTGCAGAACTCATCAAGCGCGCAGGCGAATTCAGCAACCTCATCACGGTGAACGCAGACCTCTACGGCGAAGACGCTGCTGCTGCTAAGGCTCTCGACAAGATTTCGAACCGCATCGCCCTTTCCGCTTTCGATGACGCTACCGCCAAGAAGGCCAAGGTTGCTTTCGGTATCCGTCACTGGAGCGAAGTCCAGGGCACGATGGTGAACTGCCTCAACATCTTGCAGAAGCTCTCTGCCGCTCCGACTTGCCCGGACGAAAAGCTTGCCCCGGCTTATGAAGTGATTTCCGCTTTGGCTGGCAACAAGTTCAATTCGGCTTGCGAAGCTTTCAAGAAGGCTCGTGAATACGTGCCGGTCTTTGCCGACATTACCTATGATGCCATCAAGAGCACAGGAAAGCTCCTGGGAGGTAACGCATAATGGATATTATTGAATCCAAAACCTGGATTGAATGGGCAATTACGATTGCGAAGTTCGCTTTCTGCTTCGTACCTGTCCTTTACATCCTCCTTTTAATCCCGATGGAACGTCGTGGCGCGGGCTTCATGCAAGACCGTCAGGGCCCGAACCGCTCCTACATCAAGATCCCGTACTTCGGCAAGATCCGCTTGCTCGGTTACGTGCAGAACATGTGCGACGGTACGAAGCTCTTCTTCAAGGAAATGTTTGCACCGGCTGGCGTGAACAAGCTCCTTTACTATGTAGCTCCGGCAATTCCGTTCGCCATCGTGTTCCTCTCTCCGTGCGTGATCCCGTGGTTTGGACCGATGATCTTTGACTGGGGTGGCGAAACGGTTCGCATTGCTGGTTCCATCATCGATTCCGATGTGGGCGTGCTCTTGCTCTTCGGTTTCTCCTCGATCTCGGCTTACGGTGCGATGCTCGCTGGTTGGGCTTCCAAGTCCAAGTACAGCTTCTTGGGCGCTCTCCGTACGAGCTCCATGACCATCAGCTACGAAGTCTGCCTCGGACTTTCGCTCATGGGCATTTTGCTCCTCGCGGGTTCCTTCAACCTCACAGACATTGTGCAGTGGCAGGAAAATCACGTGTGGGGTATCGTTGCCCAGCCGGTCGCATTCTTCTGCTTCCTCATTGCAAGCATTGCTGAAACGGGCCGTGCTCCGTTCGACGTCGCTGAAGGCGAACCTGAACTCGTTGCCGGTTACCATACGGAATATGGCGCTATGCAGTTCGGCCTCTTCTACATGGGCGAATACTCGCACATCTGCATCAACAGCTTCCTCATTGCAACACTGTTCCTTGGCGGTTATGCAGTTCCGTTCGTGACGACCGAAACGATGCAGGAACACATGGGTGGCTCCCTTGCCATTCTCTGTGGCGTGCTCGCCTTTATCGCTCTTGCTTTCCTCCACATGATTTACCGCTATTCCAGAAAGCTCAAGGCAACGAATCTTACAAACCGCTTTGAAATTCTCAAGGAATACAAGCTTTACAAGATTGTGGCATGGGTCGCTGCCGCTGCATTTATTGCTCTCGGTGTTTGCGCCTGGTTCTTCTACAATCCTGAAAACTTCGTGGTGAACGGTCTCGCTGTCGGTAGCTTTGCAACCGCAGTCGGTACGGCGCTCATCCACTTGCTCGTTCTTGTGGCAAAGAGCCTCATCTTCTGCTGGGTCTGGATTTGGGTCCGCTGGACGCTCCCGCGCTTCCGCTATGACCACGTGATGCACCTCGGCTGGAAGATTATCTTGAATATCGCCCTCATCAACCTCGTGGTGACTGCGGTCATTGCAAAACTCTTAGGGGGTAACTAATGCGCGTTATTAAGCAAAAACCGATGACCGTCATTGAACGCCTTTACATTTTCGAGGCGATTCGCGGTCTGTGGACAACCCTTAAGCATGCGGCTCGTGGCTTGTTCCGCTATGAAGAACTTCCGACGATTTCTTACCCGGAAGGCAAACCCGAAATCCGCAATACCTACCGTGCCAAGCACCGCTTGATGCTTCGCCCGGATGGTACGCCTCGCTGCGTGGCCTGCGGCATGTGCGCTGCGGCTTGCCCTGCCCACTGCATCTTCATCGAAGCAACGCAGAGCGATGACCCGCGTATCGAAAAGCGCGTGATGCGTTTTGACATCGACCATTTGACTTGCGTGTTCTGCGGCCTTTGCGCAGAAGCTTGCCCGGTCGATGCCCTCCGCATGGATACGAAGGAAATTATTTTCGAACACCGTACCCGCGAAGATTTCGTGGCTCACCTTTACGATCTCACCAACTGGGATCCGAAGGACTACCCGAATGACGAACAGAGCCAGATGGCTCCGGGCGGTACAAAGAATGCCGAGGCCCGCAAGGTCTGGGGCATGGAGGTCAAATAATGCTTGCATTGATTTATTTCATTGTCCTCGCAGTAATCGCAGTCGGCAGCGCCGTTTGCGTGCTCCTCTCTAGGCACCCGCTTTATGGCGCCCTCTCGCTGGTTGCCTCGATGGTGTCGCTTGCCGGTATCTACGGCCTTTTGGGAAGCCCGTTCCTCGGCGTTGTGCAAATCATGGTTTATGCCGGTGCCATCATGATGCTCCTCACGTTCGTAATCATGGTGCTGAACGGTGCTCGCGACTCCCACACGCCGATGTTTGACAAGGTTTCGCTCTTTGTGATTCCGTCCGTCATCGTGCTTGCCGGTCTCGTGGGCTTTGCTCTCGTCCGTGCTCCGATTGCATTCGATGCGGCGACGGTTCGCGGTTCTGTGGCAATCACTTCCAAGACTCTCTTTGATGTAGCTCAGAGCGGCCCGGGTTACTTCGTGCTTTTCGAAGTCCTCGGCGTTCTTCTGCTTTCTGCCATGGGTGCCGCAGTGCTTCTCGCCAAGAAGCGTCTAGGTTCCGTGGATTCCGAAAAAACGGAGGATAAACACTAATGGAACTCCAAGCTATATATGTACAGATTCTGGCCTTGGTCATTTTCGCCATTGGCCTTATCGTCGCGGTTTCCCGCCGCAATGTGTTCTTTGTGCTGATGGGCGTTGAACTTGCCCTGAATGCCGTGAACCTCTCGTTCGTGGGCTTTGCAAAGACTTTGCCTGCGGATGCAAGCATTGTGGGCCAGGTCGTTCCGCTGTTCACCATCGCGGTCGCCGCTGCCGAAGCTTGCGTCGGCCTTGCCATGGTCATCCTCATTTTCCGCAACCGTGAAAGCGTCGATGCCGACACGTATTCTAACATGAAGGGGTAATAAGCAATGATTTCTCTTAGTTTAATACCTCTCTTCCCGCTGCTCGGATGCATTATTCTCGGTGCTATCGCCGTCATTTCTTCGGGTAGCAAGAAGGGCCCTGCCGAAGGCCTTGTCGGAACTCTCGCCGTTCTTTTCCCGGCACTCTCCTTTGCTGGAGTCGCTCTCCTTGCGATACATATGCCAGAAGGTGGCATTCGCGAAACGCTCTGCACGTGGATTGACATTCCGATGTTCCGTGCAGAAATCGGATTCCTGTTCGATGGTCTTTCCCGCATCATGCTCCTGTTCGTGACGGGCATCGGTTCGCTGATTGCTCTCTACTCGATTGGTTACATGCACGGCGACCGCGGCTTTGCCCGCTATTTCGCCTACATCAACCTCTTCTTGTTCAGCATGATTGTGCTCGTGCTCTCGGACAACTTGCTCCTCACGTTCCTCGGTTGGGAAGGGGTCGGCCTCTGCTCTTACCTCCTCATCGGTTTCTGGAACAAGGACCTCAACAACTGCAAGGCGGCGAACAAGGCGTTCATCGTGAACCGCGTGGGTGATATCGGTTTCATTCTCGGTATGCTCTGTCTCGTGACGATTGGCGGCTCTGCCATCCTCAATTACGATGTGCTTTCGAACTTCATCAGCATGGTCATCAATGGTAACCACGTTGAATTGGTCATCCCGGTGCTTTCTGTAGCTGGTATCCTTTTCTTCATCGGTTGCACGGGTAAGTCCGCCCAGATTCCGCTCCTCACGTGGCTCCCGGATGCCATGGCGGGTCCGACTCCGGTTTCTGCCTTGATCCATGCCGCAACGATGGTGACTTCTGGCGTTTATTTGCTCGCCCGTCTCGGTAGCATGTTTGCCCTCCTCCCGGTGGTGCTTGACATTATCGTGGTGGTCGGTATGCTTACCGCTTTCTGGGCAGCTGTCGCTGGGCTTTTCCAGAACGACATCAAGAAGGTGCTCGCTTATTCGACCATTAGCCAGCTTGGCTACATGTTCATGGCTTCGGGTGTCTGCGCCTTTGACGCTTCTATTTTCCACGTGTTCACGCACGCCTTCTTCAAGGCGGCTCTCTTCCTCGGTGCAGGCGCCGTGATTCACGCTCTCGCCGGTGAACAGGACATGCGCAAAATGGGCGGTCTCCTTAAGAAAACCCCGGTGACAGCTTGCGTCATGATTTTCGCATTCCTCGCGATTGTCGGATTCCCGGGCTTTGCCGGTTTCTGGTCCAAGGACTTGATTCTCGAACGTTTGTTCACGAACTGCTCGATGGCAATTCCTGGTTTCACGCTTTTTGGTGCTGAAGTTCCGACGATTCCGTTGAACGGTGTTGTTTATGCGGTGGGTCTTGCGACGGCTGTGATTACCGCTGTTTATATGGGCCGCCTCATCATCCTTACGTTCTTCGGTAGCTACCGCGGTTCCAAGGAAAGCGAAGAACATATCCACGAAGCTCCGGCTGTCATGCTTATCCCGATGGTGATTCTCGCTTTCGGTGCCGTGTTCGCCGGTTACCTCTGGGCCGATTCCATCGGCATCAAGTTCTTTGCCGAAACGCTTGCTCCGGTCGTTGGCGCCGCTCAGGCTTACAACGCTCCTGCCGTAGCCATTCACCTGAATCCGGTTTTCTTTGCCGTGCTCGGTACGCTTGCGGCACTTGTCGGTATGTACATTGCTTACAAGATTTACGCTAACGCCCGTATCCCGGCTGCAAAGGGGAGTTCCGCTCCCGAGGGTGGCAAGGCTACATGGACGTTCCTGTTCGATTCCATCCACAAGTACGTGGGCATCATCCCGGTCAACGCGCTTGCATGGATTTGCGATGTAGTTGTCGATAAGATTCTCGCGGCTGCCCAGTGGACGATTGGTGCGATTGCTTCGATTCTCGGCGACGGCGTCGCTTCGTTCCAAGTGCGTAAGGTCCGTGTCCAGGTCGCTCTAAGCATTTTGGGCTTGGTCGTTCTTATGGCAATAGTTCTTTTGACTGGAGGTACTCTCTAATGCTGTTACATCTCCTCGTCCTCGCTCCGTTCGTTGCCGCCATTCTCATGGTGATGACATCCAAGGAAGATTCCAAGTCTTCTTCCCGTTTGGCGATTCTAATGGGCATCATATTTGCGGCCATGTCCGTCGCTCTCATTGCAGGCGGAAACGTTGCAACGGAAGCTATTGAATGGTTCCAAATCCCTAGTTGCAAGGGCCCTGTTTTCTATTACTTGTATAGCCATGGACTTGCCTCTTGGCTGGTGTTCCTTTCTTGCGGTTTGTCTTTGGTGGCGTTGATTTCTGCTCGTGGACTCACTTGCAGGAGCTATCGCAATTTCGCTATCGGTATCTTCTCATTGATGGGAGCCATGAACGGCACCTTCCTTGCGGCAGATGCTGTACTCTTCTTCTTCTTCTTCGAAGCCATGGTAATTCCGGCTGCGATATTGATTGCTGGTTTCGGTGGCAAGGACAGGATGAAGGCTGCGATGACGTTTGCGATTTATACGCTTGTCGGTTCTGCTCCGATGATGGTCGCTTTGTGGTATCTCTTGACCATTGCAGATAACTCCATGCTTATCTCGCTTGCGATTGCGGTCCAGAGTCTCCCGGAAGGCACGCAAACAATTCTTCTCGTTTGCTTCTTGCTCGCTTTCCTCGTGAAAACGCCGATTTTCCCGTTCCACGGTTGGCAGGCGATTTCTTACGCCGAAGCTCCGGCTCCGCTTTCTGCAATCCTCACGGGTGCAATGAGCAAGGCGGGCGTGTTTGGCTTTATCGTCTGGATCCTCCCGATTTTCCCGCTTTCGTTGAGTGAAAGTTCTTGTTTGATGTGGCTTGGCCTCTTTACTGCGGTCTATGGTGCTCTCATGGCACTCCGCGCAACGGACGGCAAGAAACTCCTCGCTTTCAGTTCCATGGGCCATTTGGGCCTCGCTGTGGCGGGTGTCTTTAGCGGTTCTGAAGTGATGTTGCCGGCTGTGCTCGTATTGCTCGTTGCTCACGGTATTTCTGCCGGTGTCCAGTTCTTCTTGATGGGGATTGCCGAACGTATGACGGGTACGCGTGAACTCGACCAGCTTGGCGGCCTTTCTTCCAAGAATCCGGTGTTTGCAACGCTCTTTGGCTTTGCTGGCGTCATGGCTCTCGCCGTTCCTGGTACGGCTGGCTTTGTCGGTGAATTCTCCGTGCTCCTCTCTCTGTGGGATATGGGCCCGCTCCCGGCTCTCGTGGCGGGTTTCACGCTGATTCTCTCTGCGGCATACATGCTTCGCTTTATCCAGAAGGTTATCTTCGGGAAGGCTACCCGCGAGTACGAAGAAGGGACGCGTACGATGCCGCTCGAAGGTTTCTCGATTGGTGTTATGCTTTCGCTCCTCCTTGTTTTCGGTTTCCATCCGGCTTTCGTGACGGATTCGCTGAATCAAGTTGAAGAGGTTGATGACTCGGCTGCAGCCCAGGTGCTGCAAGATGCATCAATCAATCAGGGTGAAGCTCCAATGACCGAAGAAGAAATTCATCAGCTGGATTCTACGCTTGCCGCTGCTGGTTTCAAAGACGACGAACGTGCTTCCATCATTGCCCAAATGAGGACAGAAAACACAAATGGATCCGATGGGGCCAACTCTGAAAATACTGTGAAGGAGGTTTCCGATGCTCAGTAATCTTGTTTATCTCTTGCCGGTTATTTGCATTGTGTTGGGCGGTATGGTTGCTTTTGCTGCTGAACCGTTCTTGAATGACGAAAACAAGCACAAGGTGCTTCCGTGGGTTTCTGCATTCTTCGTAGTTTTGAGCGCTGCAACATTGTATTATGTCAAGACGGAAGTGCTTTTGGGCCTTTATGCTATGGATCCTATCCGTCGCATGCTTTGCATGGCTATCCTCCTCTGTGCGCTTCTTGGTATTTCGGGGCTTCAGTGGACGCTTGGCCGTGAAAAGTTCAAGGGCGGCGAAGCGTACGGTCTCATGTTGCTTGCGACAGGCGGTGCGATGCTCATGACTCAGGCTGTAGATTTTGTCGCTCTGTTTGTCGCCATGGAACTCACGAGCTTCCCGATTTACGCTCTCGTGGGTATTCGTCGCAAGGATATCAATGCAAACGAAGGCGTGTTCAAGTACTTTGTGTCGGGTGCTATTTTTAGTGCGATTTTCCTCTATGGTGTATCGCTGATTTACGGAGCAACAGGTTCTACGCATTTCTGCGGAAATCTGCTCGATGGTCGTAGAGTCATTTACGACTTGGGAACGCTCCTCGTGGTTGTGGGCCTCTTCTTCAAGGCCGGAGCCGCTCCGATGCATTTCTGGGTGGCTGATGTCTATACGGGTGCTTCTGTCGCAGTGACCGGTTTTATGGCTGCTGTCGTGAAGGTCGGCGCTCTTGCCGCCCTCGGCTCGGTTTGGTTGGGCATTCTCGTGACTCGTTCCGGATCCATTGTTGTATGGGATCTCTCAGAAAAGGTTACGATTATGAATCCGTCTTTCCCGTTGTTCTACGTGGTTATCGTGGTCGCGATCCTTTCCATGGTGATCGGTGCATTTAGTGGCCTTGCACAGAAGTCCGTGCGTCGCATCTTGGCTTTCTCCGCCGTGATGAACGCTGGCTTCATCGTGATTGGTCTCTTGCTCCCGAATTACTACGACAATGGCGAAATCCAGATGGGTCCGATGTTCTACTTCCTCGTCACGTATGCGATTGCATCGGCAGGTGCTTTGACGGGTGTCGCTTATATGTCCGGTAAGGATGATTGCAAGGAAAATCTCGAAGACCTCCAGGGTGCTGGTCGCCGCCGTCCGTTCGTTGCGCTTGGCGTTGCCGTGTGCCTTGCCTCTCTCGCCGGTCTCCCGCCGGTTGCTGGGTTCCTTGCAAAGTTCACGCTGTTCACCGAAGCATTCAATGCGGGCCTTGGCTGGCTTGCTATTGTTGGCTTTGGTCTTTCCTTGGTGGCTGCTGTCTATTACCTCCGCATCGCCTATGTGTTGTTTGCACCGAAAAAGGATGACGGCGAAACGAAGTGCTGCTGCGGTGAAGGTAAGTGCTGTGGCAAGTTCGAAGCGACTTACGTTTATCTGCTCCGCTTTGCCGTGGCTGCCGCTGCAATCACGCTCCTCGTGATTAGCGTCTATCCGTCGCTTGCGTTGATTGAATAAAGGTAGGTTATAGGTGTTAGGTTTTTAGGGATTAGGAATAGTCCCGCCTTACAATTTCATCCCGGCTGAAAAGTCGGGATGTTTTTTTTGTGGCTTTGTTTGGTACACCGATTGGTGGACCACCGAATGGTGAACTATTTGGTACACTATGTGGTGAACTTTTAAAAAATTATATATATTATAGCTAGAGGTTTACTATGGCAGATGCTTTTATATATGGAGCCTCCGTAGAGGGAGATAACTTTACGGATCGTGAAGAGGAAACTAAAAGGCTTAAGGCTAATTTTGAGCATGGCGTTAATACCTTGCTTATTTCGAACCGACGGATTGGCAAGACGTCCTTGGTTCGTCATGTCAAAAATTTGGTCAATAAGAAAAAGGTCTCTGTAGTCTATCTTGATATTTTTGATTGTCGTAGCGAATATGACTTCTATAATAAACTTGCTGCCGCAGTACTTCAGCAGACGTCGTCTAAATTGGATTTGTTCTTGCAAAATATCAAGACTTTTCTTGGACGTGTATCGCCAAGAATTACCCTTAGCCCTGACCCTACAACAGATTACTCTGTTTCGTTAGGGATTACGCCAAAAGAATATGCTCCCGAACAGATTTTGCAGTTGGCTGAAATTATTGCCCAAAAACAAGAAAAGCATATTGTTGTTTGTATAGATGAATTCCAACAAATAGGTGAGTTTCCTGAGTCCGTGACAGTCCAAAAAAGACTTCGCAGTGTATGGCAGTTACAGCAAAATGTATCTTACTGCTTATTTGGTAGTAAAAAACATTTAATGACCAACATCTTTCAGAATAAAAGCATGCCTTTTTTCCAGTTTGGCGATGCTATCTATCTTGGCGTAATTCCAGTAAAGAAATGGGTGCCGTTTATATGTAAAAAGTTTAAACAGCAAGGGCTTGTTATTAATGAAGAATTAGCAGCCCGTATATTTAATGAAGTGGATGGATATTCCTCTTATGTACAGCAACTGGCGTGGCTTGTGATGCTAAAAACGGAAAAGGATGTATCTTCTAAAATTGTAGATAGTGCTGTTACGGAACTTGTTTCTCAAAATGCAGCTTTGTTTATGCAACAGACGGAGGGATTGACGAGCTATCAGATGAATATGCTTCGTGCTCTAGCAAGTGGAGTTCATGGGGAATTTACATCAAAGAATGTTATGGAAGAATTTCGCTTGGGAACAAAATCAAACATTGCTAAAATAAAGAAAATTCTTATCGACCGTGATTTGGTTGAAATGCGGGAATCGGGTTTGTTTATCAGTGATCCTGTATTCCAAATGTGGTTTAGGAAATTCTGCTTGTAATTTTTTGTATCTTGTTCCCGAAAGGGAACTAAAATGATTTGTCCGAAGTGCGGTGAAAAGTTCAATTATTACGAGCCTTGCTGTCCGTGGTGCAGGGCTCCGAAACCGGTTGAGGAACGGAATCCGGCTGAAGATATTTCATCCAAAGATGAGTATCGGGAAAAAGAGGACGGCAGCGATGTGATTGATCCTTCGCAGAGTACGGGCTTTTCAATCTTTGTTTCGGTGTTTTATGTGGGGACTTTGTTCTTTGGGCTTTTTGGATTAACATTCTTGATTTACGTTCTAGCTGTCATTTTTTTATGCGGTTGATTATACTTTCTTTATTTGTAATGATGCTTTCGGGCTGTGCTTATGTTACGATGTCGTTGACTGTAGGCACGTCAGCGACGATGCTTGTCGGCGGTGTAATGGGGGCGAGAAAAATTCAAAAGACTCAGGATTCGCTAAAACAAGTTGTTGCAGATTCCTTGAAAAAGGAATATCCTGCAATTTCATCGGATTCGCTTTCGGCAATGGCAGAGAATGTTATTGTGTCGAGAAAGATTCAAAAGACGCAGGATTCGATAAAACATATGCAGGATTCGCTAAGGCAAGCTGTAACAGATTCTTTGAAAATAAATTATCCCACAGTTTCATCGGATTCTCTTTCGGTAATGGTTGAGAAAACGATTTTGGAGAAAAATGAGCAGAAAAAAGAGGATTCTCTTGATAATCTTATGGGATTTTTTCTTGGCTTAGCGGGAGTTGTCGCAGTTGTAGTACTGTTCGTATTGCCGTTTGGAGCAAGTCCCGGACTGGGAGATTGAAATTCTAGAACACGATGCGTGCGTCTAGCGAGAACGCCCATTGAGGATCCTTTGAAGACGCTGGCAAAATAAAGAGTAAGTCAATGCCGAAGTGCTTACCAAAATCATAGTTCATTCCGATAGGAACTTGAAATTGCTGTGATTCGTCATCGCTTATTCCTTTTATGGCTAAACCTGTAAGGAAATGCACGTTGTTTCCACCAAAATAAAACATGAGCGGTAAATACATATAATCATCGCCACTGAACGAGACCCATCTTAGGTCCGTCGTCATGTAAATTCGGTTTTCGCTGCCGAAACGGAATTTTAAACCTAGACCCGCTGTAAGGTAGCCCCCGTGCAAGAAAAAGGCCACTCTTCGCCAATTCGTTTTTTTCGCTTCGGAATTTGACGAAGGCGAATTTTCTGTTGCGTTATTCTCTATCGCATTAGGCTTTTCAATCGTGTTAAATGTTGCATTCGTCTTTGAGGCGGTGTTTGGAGCGGGGGCTGCATTAGAAGACGGGGTTACAGCATTGCTTGCCAAGTCGTTCTTGATGCTGCGGAAAAATTCGGGCGACTTCTGTATGATGTGCGTGAGCAAGGTGCTCTGGTTGGGGCCAAGTCCATTAAAGCTTGCGATGAGCTTGTTCCCTGCGGTCTCGTAGAGTTCTGCAGAAAGCGTCAGTGAACCGTTGAAACTGCTGACTCGTGCTTGGCAGACGTAGTCGGCGGCAATGTTTTTGCCGGTTTCAGCAAGGCAGCTCCCTTCGCAGTCTTCGATGGATTTTCCCGGCGGAAGCATTGCAGTTATGTTTTCGCGGGTCATGATGGTGAAGTTTTGCGATGCGGGGAGTTCCTTTACGGCTTGCTCGCGAAGTACGTTTGTAAGGTATTGGCGGTCGGCTAGTGAAACCTTGTCTTTTACAAGCGGGTCTGCTACAGTTTCAAGGACTGCGACGAATGCCGCTTGCGATGATACGGCAAGTGTTAGCAAAAGACAAATGCTAATTTTGATAACTCTCATGCTAGAAAGATAAACTACAAAAATAAAAAGTCATAAATGTATTTCAAAAAAAAATGCCCCGACGTTAGGGCCGGGACAGGGAATTTTTTTGCATGATTGGTAGAGCTTCTAGAACACAAAGCGGAAATCGAACGTCCACGCATTGTTGGGGCCTGCAAAATACAGGGCGTCCATGCCAAAATGTCTGCCAATATCGCAGTTCAATCCTATTGGAATATTGATGTCACTTGAGCTAACGCCATTATCAGATGTCATTGATATTGATGAGCCTGTAATAAAATGTACATAGTTTCCACCCAAATAAATCATCATGGGGAAAAGAATGCGATTTATATTATCGTAAGATAACCATCTTGTATCTAAGGTCATGTAAACGCCGTTTTCTTGGCTAAAGCGGATTTTTAAACCCAAACCGGCATTTTTTATACCCCCGTGTAAAAAGAACCCTACTCGACGCCATCTTATTCCGGTATTATTTGACTTTGTTGAAGTTTGCTGATTTTGCTGCGCTGTTGGTGAATATGCCACATAATATGCTGGCGACGAATAAGAAACATATTCATACCCTGCTTGAGGTTTTGCGTTTGTTGGGGCAGACGGTCTTTGAGCGACGTTGAATCCTGCGGAGTTGTTGATCGCGCTGGGAGTTTTGTTGTTGGATTTGTTGACGGCAACCTCGTTGTCTTTTATGCTGCGGAAGAATGCAGGAGATTTTTGTATGATGAGATTGAGCAAGCCGTTCAGGTTGGTTCCTAGTCCATTGAAACTAGCGATAAGCTTATTCCCTGCGGTTTCATAGAGTTCTGCCGAGAGCGTAAGATTGCCATTGAAACTGCTTACTCGTGCTTGGCAGATGTAGTCTGCGGCTATGTTTTTTCCAGTTTCGACGATGCAACTGCCTTCGCAATCTTCGATAGACTTGTCCGGCGGAAGCATTGCTGTTATATTTTCACGTGTCATGATGGTGAAATTATTCGATGCCGGTAGTTCTTTTACCGCCTGTTCACGCAAAACATTCGTGAGGTACTGGCGGTCGGATAGGGATACCTTGTTTTTTACGCCAGGGTCAGTTCCTGTTTCGAGGACAGCAACGAAAGCGGCTTGCAGCGATACAGAAAGAGCCAACAAAAGAAAAGTCGTAATTTTAAAAAACTTCATGCCCAAAAAATAACTTATTATTTAAATTTTTGTTAAAATAAAAAAGGATTTGTTATGGAAAAAGTTTATCGTTCTGGAATTGGTTTTGATGTTCACAAGCTTGTAGAAGGTCGCAAGTGCATTATCGGTGGTGTGGATATCCCGTACGAAAAGGGTTTGCTTGGCCACAGCGATGCAGACGTGCTCTTGCATGCGATTAGTGATGCGTTGCTCGGGGCTGCGGGTCTCGGCGACATCGGCACGTACTTCCCAGATACGGATCCGGCGTTCAAGGGTGCTGACAGCTTGGAACTCTTGCGCAAGGTGGGCGAAGAAGTCAGACGAGCTGGTTATGAAATCGTGAACATCGACAGCATCGTGATGTGCGAACGCCCGAAGGTGAACCCGCACAAGGATCAGATGAAGGCGAACATCGCCCGCGTGTTAGGCCTCGACGTGAAGCAGATTGGCATCAAGGGAACGACAACTGAAAAGCTCGGTTTCACCGGTCGTGGCGAAGGCATTGCAAGCCAAGCGATTGCGATGGTGCGCAGCTGTGAGCCTTGAGCGCGCTTCGCTCCGGGCAATGGGCACGCTTCGCATTGTCACCCCGGCCTTGTGCCGGGGCCGGCTTACACGGTTCTAATCGCAGACACGGCACCAATCGCATTTCACTGCCTACTTCCTACTGCCTACTTCCACACTTCCTAACCACTAACCACCAACCACTAACTATATTATTGCATAAAGCAATGAGGAGGGTTTATGTCGAAAAAAATCTTTGCTACAGTAGCCCTGTTGGTGGCTGTATTTGTCCAATTCTCTTTAGCAGCGTGGGATGGTTCAAGAAAAATCCCTAAGACGGTCACGCAAAACGATACTGTCTTTTACGAGATTACTTCGCCCGAAGAACTTGTCGGTTTTTTAGTCGATCTCAGCGCAGAGAAAAAAATAGATGCGATCAATGCAATACTTTCCAATGATATCGTGTTCGGAGCTGATACATCCAAAGTAATGGATACAGTGTTGGATATTAAGAATCGATTATATTGGTTGGATGTGTTTGATGGCCGTGGGCATACCATTTATGGATATCATGCCGTTCATCCGTTGTTCAATAGTATTTCGAGTTGGAGCAGGGTGACGAACCTCAATATTGCGAACAGCGCTTTTGGCAATGACACTGTTCAAATAGCGGCTGCCATTGCTGAGCACAATTACGGGTTTATCGACAATGTTCACCTTTACAATACAAGAGTTCGTGCTGTTAATTTCGCAGGCGGCATTGTTGCGGAGGCTTCTTTGAGTGCGAACGAATATAGCGCTTATATACTCAATTGCAGCGTGAATGGAGGCCGTATTGAAGGGTCGAAGGAGGTTGGGGGCATCGTCGCTAATGCATCCATACCGATCATGGGCTGTAGCAATTCGGCGACGGTCCGCTATGTGCATTTGACGCGAGCGGGCAAGAGTGCTGATTTATCCGTTTATGTGGGCGGCATCGTTGGCTTTTACGGAGGATCGGTAAGAGGGACGAATATAATCAATTGCGCCAATTACGGAAGTATAGAGTTGCAAGAGTATGTGAGGTCGTCGTATATAGGGGGCATTGTCGGTTCTGGAACCGGATCGCTTGAGAATGTTTTGAACGAAGGAAATATTTGGGTGAGCGTGCATGCGGAAAAAGCGACAGATAGCGCGTATGCATTTGTCGGTGGAATTGCTGGCTCACAGTCGGGGGCGAGTTCCTTTTTCCCTGAAATACGCGATTTGTTGAATAGGGGGGAGATTACCGCCTCTATGGATCAGAAGCTCGCTTTCGGTAAAATGGATGTGGGCGGTGTCATGGGAACGACTGAATTTATTGGAATTTCCAATACTTTGAATGGGGGGCCGGTCCATGTTACGGGTCTTGCGACAATCCAGGAACTTTATGTGGGCGGTGTTGTTGGCTTTGCGGATTACCAGGCTTTGAATTATCCTTTTGCGAAGCTAAAAAATCGTGGCGACATTTATGCCAAGAGCTCGCACGATGTCTATGTAGGCGGTGTTGTCGGCTGGCTTGCGAATAAGTCAAATTCGGACTTGAGCTTGAGCCAGTCGTTTAACTACGGCAGTGTGACGGGGCTTGTTTCCGATTCGTCTTCTAATGCCGAAACTCTTGCCGTGGGCGGTATTGCAGGCGGCGTGTCTAACGTCGGCATTCGCGATGTCTATAACCGCGGCAATCTTTTGGCGAAAGGCGAACGTGTCGCTGATTCCAGTTATGTAGGCGGTATTGTGGGGTACTCTACTCAAGGGGGTTCCCGTATTGAAAATGCTTATAACGCGCCTCTCGAAGCTTTTGGCAGTGGTGCCGTGGGTGGCATTGTCGGCAACTTGCACGATGGCGGAGTTCCTGCTAACGTTTATTTTGACGGTTCGCTTTTAGATGCCAATGGCTTTGGAAAGAGCTATATCGATGGCGCGGAATGTTCGAATTGCAAAAAGGGCAAGGCGTTTATGCAGGGCAACGAGTTGCTTTCTGCTTTGAATACGGAAAACGGCACGGTCGGTGATCGCCATCTTTGGGTGAACCGTGGAGACTACCCCGTACTTTCTTTTGATAGCTTGTATAAAAATGATTCCATTTTCTTTGATTATGACCGGATTGATGTACCACCGTTTATATCCGGGTGGGATTCTATGACTTATACGATTTATACGCCTAAGCAACTGGAATTTGTATTGGAAATGGCTGGCTTTTTTTACAGTGATAAAAAAATAAAAATCGAGCTAGCAAATGATATTGTTATGGGGGTGGATTCTATGCATCTCTCTAAACGCAAGCTGGCTACAGATATGTCGTTTTGTGCACGGTTCAATTTTGAAGGCAACGGACACACGATATACGGGCTTAATATGGACAGGGCTATGTTTAAATGCTTTATCAGTCCATGTGTTTTCCAAAATGTGACGATTGCGAATAGCCGTTTTGAAAATGATAAGGGCTTGTCTGCTGCTGCAGTCGTGCTTGAAAATGAGGGAACTGTAAGGAATGTGGTCGTCCGCAACAGCTTTGTGCGTGGGGGAGATGTCGTAGGCGGTGTCGTCGCTAACAATATCCACAACGTGCTGAATGTCAAAAATGAAAATACTGCTGTTTATTCGACAAATTATGCCGGCGGCATTGCGGGTGTGCAAAAAGCGTTTATTGAAAATGCCCAAAATTCCGGAAAGGTGTCCGGTCGTGTGGCTGGTGGCATCGTCGGGTATTCGCATGTTTTAAATGGGAGAGTTTCAAAGGCTTCGAATACGGGGACGGTTCTTGGTTCAGGCAAGGATTCTGTTCTCGTTGGCGGCATTGGCGGCTTTCTTTCTCGATTTAATTCTACGGATTTGTTGAATACGGGGCTGGTCGAAGCTACGGCTGAATCGGGAACCGTTTTTGCAGGCGGCCTTGTGGGATTGGCTGATTCTGCTGAGCATGCTTATGAGTTGCGGAATTGGGGCCGTGTGCATGTAAACGGAGGGACGGATGCATACGCTGGTGGCCTTGTGGGTAAGATCGGTGCAAAGCTTGGCAGTTTTTTTTATGGACCGTCTATTTATTTTTACAAAGCGTTCAATTATGGCCCCGTGGTTGTCAAGTCTGTCAAGAATAATGCGTATGCGGGCGGCATTGCTGGGCATGCTTCTTATATAGTGTTCCAAGACAATTACAATAGGGGCATTGTGATGAATGAAGGAAATGCATCGAATAAATGCACTGGCGGATTTGTTTCGTGGACGGAAGGCACTTATATGCTTAAGGCATACAGCTTTGCAGATACTTTGACGGGCAATAACGTCGGTTCCTTTACTTGCGAAATGCAAGAATTCAATAAGTTAGACAGTTGTTATGTCAGCAAGAATTTGGAGTCTTTGCCATCGGTCGCGAAACGTCCAAGCGTAGATACTTCGAATGTCGTGCACGATTGCGAAGCAAAAACTTTTGAAGAAATGAAGGTTGTGCCGCTGCCTTTCTTGGATTCCGATTTTTGGGTTTATGGAAATTGCTTGCCTCGATTTGAATTTGATACGACATCGACTTGTGCCGCTAATTCCGTGAAGGATTTCGTTGATACGAGCTTTGTCGATCGCGTGGGCTATAAAGAGGATATCGTGTATGCGGATTCTACGGATAATCCGGGTGACAGAACCACCTTGGCGAAAAATCTCATTGCACCATTGATGCAAGTGGAGGTCTCTGCGCGGAATGTGACTGTCTTGAACGTTCCAGGCCATCTTCCGGTGTATGCTTTCGATATGCAAGGCCGCCTGGTGGCTTCGGTCCACTCCCACGGCTCGTCGGCGAATTTAGCGGTTCCGAGGGCGGGACGTTATCTGATCCGTTGCGGTCAACAGGCAAGGCTTGTGACCGTACGTCGCTAATCGATAACATCGTTGTCCTCTGTTCAACGAGACTGAGAATCTATTGGTTTTAGCCTACAAAAGTGGTTATGCATTTTCTATATTTGGCGGTAGTTGGAACAGGAAACAATTCACCGCCATGAGCCCGAACTAGCTGAAAGGCAGCGACGATGATCCGGTAGTGGTGTTTTATAGGAACGTCCTATGACTCTTATGATTCTCAAGATGCTCGGTTGCCTCGCTCTCCTCATGTTTGGCATGAAGACGATGAGTGAAGGCTTGCAAAAACTTACTGGTGGACATCTCCGTACGGTTCTTGGTACGATGACCAAGCATAGGCTTGGCGGACTTATTACAGGAACTGCCGTTACTGCCGCTGTGCAGTCTTCGACTGCGACTACCGTCATGACAGTTAGTTTTGTGAATGCTGGCTTGCTTACTCTTAAGCAAGCCATTCCTGTTATTATGGGCGCAAATATCGGTACGACGGCAACGGCGTGGCTTATGTCGATCTTCGGATTCCAGTTCAACATGAGTAGTGTGGTGTGGCCCTTCTTTGCGCTTGGCATTGTGCTTACTTACATCCGCAAGAATAGCGTGAAAAGCTTCGGCGAATTCGTGTTCGGCTTCTCGTTTATGTTCCTCGGGCTCACGACGCTCCGTGAAAATGCGGTGGCGATGGACCTCTCGCACAACCAGACGATAATTGATTTCTTTGCCTCGACGGGCGGCTACGGCATCTGGAGCACGCTTTTGTTCTTACTTCTGGGCGGTATCCTTACGATGTGTGTGCAGTCTTCGGCGGCCATCATGGCGATTACGCTTATCCTCTGCTCTAGCGGTGTGCTCCCGATTTACCAGGGCATTGCGCTTGTGATGGGCGAAAACATCGGTACGACGGTGACCTCGAACTTGGCGGCGCTTTCGGCAAGTACGCAGGCAAGGCGCGCGGCTTTGGCTCACATGCTCTTCAACGTGTTCGGTGTGGTGTGGGTGCTGATTTTGTTCCACCCGTTCGTGAACATGGTTTGCCATTTTGTTGGTTTTGACCCGACGTTTGTTCCGAAGACGCAAGAAGAAATTGCCCATGCAAGCATTCGCGTGACATACGCCCTTTCCGGGTTCCATACCGCATTCAACCTTTGCAATGTGCTACTCCTTATCTGGTTCATCAAGCCGATGGAAAGCCTCATCTGCAAGATTATCAAGGAAAAGGAAGACGGCGAAGATTTCCGCATCAAATTTATTCGTGGTGGCCTCATGAGCACGGCGGAACTTTCTCTGTTCGAGGCTCGCAAGGAAATCAACCTCTATGCGGAACGCACTCTCAAAATGTTCCGATTTGTGCCAGAACTCCTCCGAATGAAGGATGAAAATGAATTTTCGAAACTGTTTGAACGCATTGAGAAGTATGAGCGGATAAGCGACAGTTTGGAAATTGAAATTGGCGGGTATTTGAATAAGGTCAGTGAAGGCCACTTGAGCCCGGAAAGTAAGACCTCGCTGCAATGCATGCTCAGGGAAATTTCTGAAATTGAGAGTATTGGCGATGCCTGCTGCAACATGGCTCACGTACTCAAACGCAAATTTAAGCTCGGTGAAGACTTTACCGAGGAACAGTACAAACGCATCGATTCCATGATAAAACTTTGCGATCAGGCTATGGAACAGATGCTCAACGTTATCGAAGACAAACCGCAAACGAAGGCATCTCTGACGCTGAAAATGGAATACGAAATCAATGATTATCGCAAGATGCTCAAGGAACAGAATATCAACGATATCAATGCGCAGCGCTACAGTTACCAGTTGGGCGTGCATTACATGGATATGGTGAACGACTGCGAAAAGCTTGGCGACTACGTCGTGAATGTCGTCGAAGCGCATGTGAACAGAAGGCTTTCTGTTGTGTAGAATGCTTTCTTAATAAACAGCCTTAAGCCAGTTCTAAGAGGTTTGAGGTCGGGCTTCGCCCTTTGAGGTGTGGGGCCAGACTGCCGAAGCTCGCTTTGTGCATAAAAAGCGGACCGTCGAGGTTCGCTTTTTTTTACATCTGTCCTCGACTGCCGTTGATAATCCATTGGCAGAGAGCGGTAATGCCGTCGTAGTCGGGGAGGGTCTGGATGAAATTCTTGGACTTGCTGCGTTCAATGAAGTTCCGCCAGACCATTTCGTTTTTGCCGTCAAGCCCCAGGTGTTCTTCGATGGCACCGCGGGTCCATACCCAAATTCCTTGCTTGCAGAGTTTGTCGTGGATGTTCTTGATGGGTTCCTTCGCTTCGGGCATGGCGGCCATCATGGCGTACGCTTTCGATGCGGGAATGTTGCTGTGCTTGTTGACGGGAATGCCGTTGACTAGACGCATGTGCTTTTGGAAGGCGAGTTCCCGGAAAAGGTTGCGGCAGATTGTAACATCCGGGTCGTCTTCGCTTATGAATCCGTCGCGGGTGGCGGTGGTGAAGGCGTAATCCAAATCGACGATGGCCCGTACGGGAATGTCCATTGCGGCAAGCACTTGCATGCTCTTGCGGGTATTGCTCACGCCGCCTTGACGCACGAGGGCGCATTTGATGAGCGAAAAGGATTGCCCGGTAATGCGTTCGAAAAGGGCGGGGAGCACTCGCCATTCCGTTTTTCCTTCGGTGAGGAGCACGTAGTCTGCAAACAAAAGTTCATTGCTGTTCGAAAGGCTAAAGAGCATTTGCAGTTGGCTTGGTGCGTCTTGAACGACTTGGCGCACGGCGTCTTCCATTCGCTTGCGCATAAACGTTCCGCGTTTTCTGTTCTTGCGGATCAATAGCGATGTGCTCACGTCTTCGCTGGTGACCATTTGTGCGGAATGCGTTGCGAAAACGATTTGATAGCCTTCGTTCGAAAGTTTCTTGAGGGCGACACGTACAAGTTCAACGGCTTGCGGGTGCAAGAAGAGTTCCGGCGAGTCAATCAGCATGAGCGTGCGGCTCAGGTGATGGTTGTTGTGGTGCTTCTTGATGTCTGCGAGGTAACGGATAAGCGCCATTTGGATGGCTCGCTGCGAACCTGCGCCCATGCGCGAAATGTCGCGTTCGAATCCGTCGTCTTCATCGACGACTTTGATGGATGCACTCTTGAGGAATGTTTCAAGCGTGGGGACGGGAATGTCGAGTTCTACGCGGACGCTCGGGAACAGTGGGCGGAGTGCCGTATTGACTTCCCGGTCGAACGATTTGATTTCTTCGGCCTGCCGGTCGCTTCCTGAACAAGTTAATTCCGTAAAACGCTCGATGACTTCGCTCAGTTCGCCGCCAAACCTGCGTTCCAGAGGCTTGAAGATTTCGTGCAAAAGCTTTGTGTAAGCTTGGTTCCCTTCAAAGTCCCAAATGGCAATGGATTCCGGGAACATGCGGTTGAACGCGGCGATGAATTTGTCGCTTACCCGCACCCAGTCCTTGCCGCCTTTGCGTTTGCCGTTCATCGGGCAGAACGCCCAGAATTCGATATTGCCGGGGAGTTCGCCCGGAATGCGCTGGATTTTTTTGACGCGGAGTGTCGAGTTTATAAGGAACGGCTCGACTTCGATTGCCTTTTCTTCGCCGAGGCGGTTCAGCACTTGTTCGGTGATGCCTTCGAAAATCCCTTCGGCTTCGACGGGGTGGTTCGGGTCGTCAAAATAGGAGATGTCCAACGAAAAGTTTGCCAGCAGCCAGCGGATGCCCATCAAGATATTCGTCTTGCCTGCGTTGTTGTAACCAATTAATGCCGTAAAATCGCTCAGCGGAAACGTCTCGCGCTGTATGGAGCGGAGATTCGAAATCGTAATCCTTGACAGTTTAAGTGCTTGCTGTTGCATAGCTTGAAACTATAAAAACTTTTCGCAAAAAGTCTTGTTTTAAGCGAATGGAAGTGAAAAAGTGCAAATATTGACAGTTTAAATTGGAATGAATGAGGCTGCAATGCCTGGAAAACGAAAAAACACCAAAGCTGTTGGGGCTATGGTGTTCTTTTTGGGGTTAGGAGGAGAACAAAGAGTTCTTGTACTTAAAGTTATTTAAAGTTGAGGTGAGTTTGTCTTTTTTGATGAGTTTCTCGTTGAAAAGTGTTGAGAACTTCTCAATGGGGCGTTGTGAATTTTCTACAATTAATAGTAGGTATGCAAAAAAGAGGTTTTGTTTCGTGTTGAACAATGAAAATGAAAACGTATCGGGAATAATTTCTAAATTTACTGGCATGAAGAAATATGCTGCTCCAGTTATTCTTTTTGTTTTGGCCTGTGCCTTAATTGTTTACCTCAAAGTTGATTTTTCCGGTTCTTCCTCGTCGTTTGACGTTGCCCGGTACATGAAAACTCGAACCAAGATTGATTCCTTGGAAGTGGCTTTATGGAATGCTCAGGGCAATGTCGATGCTCAAGTGTCGATTCGAGACGATCTTTCGAATGCCTGGGAAGAGCTTGCGGCAATGCGGACGAATTCTGCCCCTGTCGATGCTGAAAACCCAGAAGAAAATGCGGGCGGGCTTTCTAGCGGTGTCTGGCTTTGGATTATCGGCGGAACGCTTGCCGTGCTCCTTTGCTCTGTGGTTTTGGTGCTGGTGCTCATCCACCGCAAAAAAGTTGTCGAGACCCGGATGATGGAAGCTTTGGCGAAATCTAGGGAAACTGGGGCAATGTCCGCTGTAAACCGTGCTGTCGCCAATAACGAAACGATGACTTCTACGCGGGTTCATACTCCGAAAAAGTCCATTATCGACGAAGCGGAAGAATTTGCGGCCAAGCGTCGCGAAACGCAGGCGATGCAGGCGAGTTCGGCTTCTGAACCGAAGGCCGCGTTCGAAGACGAGAACGGTGTCCCCGAAAACAAGATTTTAACATCGCCGTTTAACGGCAAGACGATTTTACGCCCGACGGCAAGAGAACGTATCACCTCTGCGATGCAGTCGCTTTCCGATGTGCTGCACCACGACCGCACAAAGGTTTCGTCACCGAAGGAACAAACTCCGCCGAAACCCGAAGTGACATCCCCTGCCGCAAGTCCCCTTGAGATGAACCGCTTCGATCGCGAATCGTCGGTGAACAGCAAGATTTTGCAGATGTCCCGTAGAGGCTTCCCGGCTTCGGCCATCGCTTCGAAGTTGAGGATTCCTCAGGCGAAGGTCGAGGCTGTTATCAAGGATGCTGTAGAAGCGGGTAACTGATGCGTTACCGCTTCCGTTGCGAATACTTGGGCAGCGCTTTTTACGGTTGGCAAGAACAGAACTGCGGAGGCAAGCTCCGTTTCGTGACAGTGCAATCGACGCTCGAAGAAGCGTTGTCTGTTGCACTTCGTTCACCCATCCGCGTAGTGGGGTCGGGCCGGACGGACACCGGTGTGCATGCCCGCGGGCAGTGCGTCCACTTTGATTTCGATGGTGAACTCGATCCGCTGAAGGTCGTCCGCTCTGTGAATGGCCTTACGAAACGCCTAATCCGCATTCGCGACTTGGAACCGTGTGCCGCGGACTTCAACGCCCGTTACGATGCCGTTTTACGTTATTACCAATACACGATTTTTACACGCCCGGTGGCGTTGATGCGTGACTTTGGCTGGGAGTGCGGCTCGCTGAATTTGGATGTTGATGCGATGGGCCGCGAGGCTGCGTCATTCTTGGGCGAGCACGATTTTATTGATTTCTGCATTCCGCGTAACGACGGCAAATCGACACTTTGTACGTTGAGCGAGTTCCGTCTTGAACGGTTGAACGACTGGAGTTGCATGTTCCATATCAAAGGGAACCGCTTTTTGCACCGCCAAGTGCGTGCCATGGTCGGGACGCTGTTCGATGTAGGGCGAGGCCGCTATCCAGAGGGCACGGTCAACCAAATTTTCGAGAAAAAGTTCAAAGGCGAACGCACATGGGCCCCCCCGCAAGGGCTTGTGCTTGAGAACGTGGAATATAGGGATTATTAGGGAGGTTTGGGCTATGGGCTCGGGGCTTACGCCCCTCTGGGGTATGGGCACGGGGCTGTCGCCCCTTTGGGGTATGAGCAATTGCAATAAAAAACGCTCAAAAGCGGAACGACTTCATAGCCCAAAGCCTTGCAGAGCAAGGCGACCTCAAAGCGAAGCGTGCTCATAGCGAGTTTACGAGCGTGCCCATAGCTCAAAGCGAAGCGTGCCCAAAGCGCGAAGCCGCTATTGCCTAATCGCTTCAATCATCTCTTTCACGGCGCGTTCCATGCCGACAAGCGTTGCTCGGCTTACGATGCTGTGGCCGACGATGATTTCGTCGATGCCGTCAATTTGAGCAACCGCTTCGACGTTTCTGTAGTTGAGGCCGCGACCGGCGAGAACTTTCAAGCCGTATTTGTGCGCAAGTACCGTCATGTCCTGCAATGCGGAAATTTCGCGATCGACTTCTTCGCGGCTACCGAGTTCAAATGCGGTGGCGTACTTGCCGGTGTTGAATTCCACAAAGCTTGCGCCGACCTTCTTTGCCGCTTTAACTTGTTCGGTCTCGGCGTCGATAAAAATACTCACCATGATATCGTTGTTCCGAAGCGTCATGATGTACTTGGAAAGTTCATCAATTTGAGCGGATACGTTCAGTCCGTCTTCCGTCGAAAGCTCCGTGTGGACTTCGGGAACGAGGGTCACCATGTCCGGCTGGCGGTTGATGGCGAATTGCACCATCTCTTGCTTCGGAGCCATTTCGAGATTCAACTTTGTCGTAACTGTTCCTCGGAGAAGCCTGATGTCGCGGTCCTGGATGTGACGCT
>JAEEGK010008177.1_pt1 | contig 24752 bp, 23 predicted proteins | sample 8958771 | NCBI WGS metagenome assembly JAEEGK01 (sample SAMN16246547, study PRJNA631951) | gut metagenome | biome: gut microbiome; feature: rumen; material: SC-attached | host: Bos | place: Iran: Karaj | collected 2018-10
CCCTTCTGAGTGGACAAGGCGAGATTCGAACTCGCGGCCTCATCGTTGCGAACGATGCGATCTAACCGGGCTGATCTACTTGCCCTCAGATGACAGGACATTTCAGTACAGGATATAAACCTTAAGGTCCAATCCAAACAAACAACAATGATTGCTCTATTTCACCCCAGGATATTTTTCATGCACACTCAGATAGTTAGGGCGATTTAGCAAAGAATGCCTGTGCCAGATGAATAAAAATATCAGCAAAAGATCATAATCAGATAGGTGAGAATTTATAAGATTGGAACATACATCCAACAGTATGGATGCGAAGGCTGAGAAGTTGCTGACAATCACAGTCGTGGCAATTGTCGCTGCACTATTGATATCATTCATCACGGCTGTGGTCATGTATAAAAACGGAAGCATCGACGGTGATTCCATGTTCATGATCGGGGTGTTCTTCTCAGCAACCATGACTGTCGTTGTGGTCATATTCGGCGCGATGGTTCTCAACAACGGAAGTTCTACCACCGAGATGTACAAGAGGTACGTCGAAGAAAGGGAGAAGGGAAAGAGACAATGACCGTTGTTACCGTCATCTCAGTCTCCACACCAGCGGTAAGAGACACGGTCCTGTATGCAAGAGACATCAAATCACGATATGGGGTTGATGTCGATTTCAGAATCCACTACCTTTGCGGAGGACGTGAAGATACCAACTTCAATGTAAAGAAGGCTAACGAGGACATATCTGAGTGCGATCTCGTGATTCTGGACCTGATGGGCGCCAACGATGCTATAGTCGATACCATTTCCGAATCACTCAGGAAGACCAAGTGCCAATCCCTCGTGATCAGCGGTTTCGGGCCCATCAAAAACAAGATTGGGAAATATGATGAGAAAAGATTCCGCATGGATGCTCATGATGCGGAAATAGTCAAAAGATTCTCGGAATACTGGAGAAATGCTGAGGGCAACGACATCGCATCTGCATACAACATGATATTCAAAGGTTACTTCGGGTTGGATGTACTCCCTGATCCTGAACCGGTCAGCTCATCCAACGGGGCATTCATAAAGGATCCTCTGACCGGAAAACTGTATGATCACAAGGAGGATTTCATCTCCGATAACCCTCGAAAAGGAAAGAAGAGCACAGTTGTATTGTTCTTTAACAGTCACAAATATCCCACAGATTCGCAAGAATCCGTCCGGAATTTATACAATAGACTCCGTGAGTTCAGTTATGTGCTCCCTGTTGCCCTCAACAGAGTGACCTCTGAAGATGTTCCCAAAATAAAAGAGCTGATCGGTGAAGATGCGGATCTAGCAATCGACCTCATCGCTTTCAGATTCATTGCCGGTCCGATGCAGGGAAGCAGCACCGAAGCCATGAAGCTGCTGAACAAATTGAATGTACCTTTCCTCAGACCGTTCTTCCTCGGAAGATCGGACAAATCAGAATGGATGGAACGCACAGCCGGATTGACCGTGATGGAATTCATGCTCAATGTGTTCATGGCTGAACTCGACGGTGCAATCTGCACATTCCCTGTGGGAGCGAATGAGGATACATGGACGGCAGAAGAGTACGGCATCACGTTCTCTGAAATCAAATTGATCGATGACCGTGTTGACAGAATATGCGAGAAAGTCAAAGGATATCTGCGCCTCAAAGAATTGAAGAACGAAAAAAAGAGGATCGCCATCGTAGGGTACAACTATCCCCCTGGAGAGGGAAATCTTTTCGGCGGGGCTTTTTTAGACACGTTCTCATCAATGTGCCAGATAATCAAAGGTCTAAAGGATGCCGGATACAATGTCCCCGATGTGGAACATGATGCTCTTGTAGAAGAATTCGTGAAGATGGGCATAACTAACGGGGGCGAATGGATTCAGCCAGAGATTGACAAAATGATCCATAGTCCCGCTAAAGTAAGCCACAAACAGAATATGGTTGACGTATGGGGGAAAGAACCAGGCGACGTCCTTGCCGATAAGAGAGGATATCTGATACCGGGCATCATCAAAGGCAATTTATTCCTTGGACTGCAACCTCCGAGAACGAGGCCCGAAAATGATCAATCAGGCAGTTATCACGACCCTTACCTCCCTCCACACCATCAGTATCTCGGATTCTACGAATGGATACGGGATGAATTCAAGGCTGATGCCGTAATCCACATCGGCACCCATGGGACTGTGGAATTCCTGCCCGGCAAGGAGGTGGGAATGTCTGGCGATTGCTATCCCGACATTGCTGTCGGAGGCATACCTCATTTCTACCTCTACTATGTGGGTAATCCTTCAGAGGCCATGATTGCCAAGAGAAGAACGCATGCCGGACTTCTGAGTTACATGTGTCCGCCGTACATCAAGAGCGGACTCTACGGCGAACTGTCAGAACTGGAAGGACTGATTGCTGAATACAGAGAGAGTCTGATGACAGATGCTGGGAGGGGGATGAAGATCCTCGAAGGCATAAAGGAACGTTCAGAAAAAATGAGGTTGCCGTCCGATATTGATGAATTGGAACACGAGCTCATGGATATTCGCGAATCACTCATCCCCAACGGTTTCCATATATACGGGACCCCATTCACAAAGGAAGAGGCAGAAACTTTCGCCATCCAATCAATGATGTTCACCCACGGTGACGCTTTACCCATGACCGAAATACTCCGTGACTTGGGATTCGAAGGAGATGCCGATATCGAAGCAGATTGTATCTACAGAACTTTCAATGCCAATGGTTCGATCCCCGATTATATCAAGGGTGACGAACGTGCTTTAAGGAGTCTTGAATACGAACGGGATGTCTTTGGATGGGCCCAGAACTGCCACGAGATGAGCAATCTGCTCAGAGCATTGAATTCCGAATTCATAGACGTGAAACCGGGGGACGATTTCCTCAGAACACCGGAGATAATCCCTACAGGATACAATATCGTCCAATTCGACCCCAGCAAGATCCCAACTTCTACAGCTTTCCTCCGCGGAGCAGAGGCAGCGGAGAACACGATTAAGATGCACATGGAAGAAGAAGGCACCTATCCCGAGTCGATAGCGATGATCATGTGGGGAATAGAAACATCCAGAAGCCAAGGTGCATCCATAGGACAGATGCTCACATATCTGGGCATACGTCAGATAGGGACAACCGGTACTTTCGAGAACCGGTTCGAGATCATACCCATCGAGGAACTGGGGCGCCCTCGTATAGATGTCACTGTAACAATCTGTGGTTTCTTCAGAGATATGTTCTCCGGAGTGATAGAGGGGCTGAACAGACTGCTAAGAAAACTCTTCCTTCTGAACGAATCCGATGAAGACAGCCATTACGCCAAGAACTGCCGCGACAATTATGAGAAACTGAAGGCAGAAGGTTACTCGGACGATGATGCGTTGGATCTTGCCACCTGCCGTCTATTCGGCCCTAAGGAAGGACTGTACGGCACAGGCATGACCAACACGGTGAATTCTTCCGAGTGGAAGGATGAGACAGAATTGGGCGATATTTTCGAAGAGAGCCTCAGACATGCGTACTCGCTGAAACATAGAGGATTCGATTCCAAAGGACTGATGAGGAACAACCATTCCAAGGTCGATGTCGTATCACAGATAAGACAAAATGTGGAATACGAACTGATAGACCTCGACCATTATTACGAGTTCTTCGGCGGATTATCGAAGACCGTCGAGATGTCGCGCGGTTCTAAGGCGAAGATGTACATCACTGACAACACAGGGCCGAGAATTAAGACCGTGAACGTGAAAACCTCTATCGAACACGGGGTGCGGACTAGACTGCTCAACCCCGTATGGATAGACGGGATGCTGAAGACCGATTATCACGGTGTACAGAAGATCAACGACAGGTTCGAAAATGTCCTCGGTCTGGCAGCAACAACAGGCGCTGTCGATACCGGTGTATTCAGCGACATGGAGACCACGTATCTAAAAGACAAAGAGATGAGGAAACGTCTGATGGACAATAACCTGTTCGCCTATATGGGCATGCTGGAACGTCTTTCTGAAGCATATAGGAGAGGTTATTGGAACGCAACAGAGGAAGAATTGGAACTTCTCAGACAAGCCTATTTGGAGGCAGAGGATTCTGCTGAGGACTTCACCAATTGATCAGCATTCTGTTATTACCTTCACAACTACGCCCATGAAGTCAGATATGTCCTCATCAGTCATGTGTCTCTTCTGAATATGGAGTTCCGCACAGAACAGGACATTATCAAGACGAGCAGCAAAAAAGAGATACCCGCCCTTTACACCCATCATATTGAAATTATTGAGTCTGCCGTGTTCCTCATCGAAACCGAATCTTGAAGTGAGATCGACAGGTTTCCCCATGATGCTTGGCTTCGTCTTTTCATCGACGAAATCAACACGATTGCGGTATTCCCCATCTATGTCACTATCAACGGAAACCGATATGCGATTTCCTTCTGTATGCCTGTTGCCTTCGATAGGATGAAGTGCAGTGGCGAATGTTTCATCGTTATCTTCATCCAGAATAAACTTTCCGAATACCCCGTCATACTGGGCGTTTATCATCTCAATTATCTCTTTTGCATTGGCCATGTATATCAATCATGCCTGCCGTATTAAAGAATAATCTAGACTGACTCCAAATAGAGCATTCAGTAATCTTTAGTTTTGAATCTGATCTATTTACAAACCATCCGATACACGGATAGATGTCTTGGTACCGCATGCAACAGATGTCAGGACAACTGCCCTGAGAAGTGCTTCGACTACTCCAGATTCACCATCGTCTGAACACCCTCTAATAAATACCAATAAGCCGATTTTCTGCCCAGTGATACAATGGTGAAATTCGACGAGAAGATGAAATCCGAATTCCTCAAGCTCAAGACCATCTATCTTGCGACAGCATCCAAGAAAGGCGTACCCAACGTCGTTCCCATCGGTGCCATGTTCCTGATCGATGATGAGACACTCTGGGTCATTGACAATTTCATGAAGAAGTCCATGGACAATGTCAAGGAGAACCCCGTTGCATCCTTCGACATCTGGAACCCTGACGGCGACATGTCATACCAGGTCAAATGCGACGTGAAGTACGAGAACTCCGGAGTAGACTACGAGAAGGCCAGGAATATGATGCACCAGAAGAGGGCGGACCTGCCTGCGAAGGGACTCCTGAAACTCACGTTCAAGGAGATCTATCAGGTCAAACCCGGACCGGGTGCCGGCGACAGGATACTCTGAAACTCATTCAGGCTCAGGCGAAAGCCACGCCTGGGCCATCCCTATCAATCCCGCTATGGGGATGATGAAGGCGAAGTACCATCTTTTTGTGACCGCCCAGAACACAAGGAACATGAACAGTCCGATGACCAGACCTGCTATGCAGGCGATCTTCAGCTGGTGCTTCTTGTAATCCGAAACCATCTTCACACCTTGACGTTGAGTTCCTTCTCGACCTGTGCGACCATCTTGTCCACGATCTCCTTGGAACCGCCGGTGTAGTTCTTGGGGTCCATCGCCGCAAGGATGTCCTCCTTGGACATCAGGCCCTTGAGGTCCTCCCTTTCGAGAAGCACATCCCTGAGGTGCCTGTTCTCATCCTCTGCGATCATGGATGATGAACGTACGATCTCGTGGGCATCCTGCCTTCCGATTCCCTTCTCGGTCATCTTCATCATCAGCGATTCTGCCATCACGAGTCCCCTTGAGGATTCGATGTTTGCCATCATCTTCTCGGGATACACCTCGAGACCGCCGAAGACGATCTCCATCTTCTTGAACATCTCATCCAGAAGGACAAAGGTATGCGGGAGGACGAATCTCTCTGTAGATGAGTTGGTGAGGTCCCTCTCATGCCAAAGCACCTGACTCTCGAACATGGGTGTGACCATGGATCTCACGATCCTTGCGAGACCGCAGACGTTCTCCGACATCATGGGGTTGCGCTTCTGCGCCATAGTGGAGCTTCCGACCTGTTTGGCCCTGTCGAAGGGTTCTGCTGCCTCGGCGATCTCGGACCTCTGAAGGTTCCTGACCTCCGTACCGTATCTCTCAAGCGATGTTGCGATGTTAGCCACGAGGCACACAAGTTCTGTGTACCTGTCCCTTCCGACGACCTGTGTGGCCGCGGGCTCATATGAAAGACCCAGATCCTCCATTACGGTCTCTTGGATCTTGAAGAAGTTCTTTCCGAGAGCTGCACCAGTTCCGACGGCACCGGCCATCTTTCCGGCGCATGCCCTGGGCTTCACCTGCTGCAGTCTCTCCCTGTGCCTGAGCATCTCTGCAACGTAACCTGCGATCTTGAATCCGAATGTGATCGGGATAGCGAACTGAGCGTGTGTCCTTCCGATCTCTATGGTGTCCCTCTCCCTCTTCGCGAGCTTCGCAAGAGTGACGATGAATGAATCGACATCCTTCTGGATAATCTCGATAGCTGCCTTGATCTGTAATGCGGTCGCGGTATCCACTATGTCATTGGATGTCGCACCGTAGTGCACGAACTTACCTGCGTCCCCCTTGCACTGCTCCGTCATGGCTTTGACCATGGCCATGACATCGTGCCTCGTCTCCGATTCGATCTCCTTGACCCTGCCGATCTTCACGATATCGAGATTCGCCACACGGCCGATCTCCTTGGCCTGTTCCTCGGTGATAGTACCGAGTTTGGCGTGTGCTCTCGCCAGTGCTGCTTCGACATCCATCTGATACTGCAGTCTGCTCTCTTCGTAGAAGATCGCCTTCATGTCTTTCCTGCCGTATCTGTAATCAAGGGGACAGAGATTGCTCATGCTATCATGCCACCTATCGCCTTACGTTATAAAAAAGTCGTCATGGACAGGTGTCTTATCTCACTATAATAATAGCGCAAAAATAACGCGTACTAAGTAATTCTACCAAACCTTTATAAGTAAGACGCATATGCAGACTTAGAGTATGCCGAGACTCTGACTTCGGTGCGCGCAATCAATAATGAGTGGATTTATTATGGCAGATTTGGAGGAACAAATTCAGCAGTTGGAAACATCCGAGGAAGCAGTAGTAGAGGCCCCTGTCGAGACCGCAGAGGAGGAGACACAGGCCCCTGAGAACCTGGCAGAACTGGAGCAGAAGAGAAATGCGATCAACGATGACGCAGAGAAGCACAGACGTCTCAGAGACGACCTCAACAAGCAGACGAAAGAGTGGGTCGCCAAGAGGGACGCATTGAACGCACAGGTACGCGAACTTGTAGAGGAAGCAGGAAAGCACAGGACACAGCGTGACGAACTGAACCAGAAGGTCAGGGAGTCGAAGGTCCTCAGGGATGAGGCGAACCAGAAGGTCTCACAGCTCACAGAGGAATACCGCGCTCTGAAGAGTGACATGCCTGCACCTGACAAGAACCAGCCCTCGGTTAAACAGCTGAAGAAGGAATTCTCCGATCTCGAGAACAAACAGCAGACTCAGGTCCTCAAGAAGGGCGAGGAGGAAGCTATCGTCAAGAGGCTCAAGGAACTCGATGCTCAGATCAACGAGATCGAGAAGAACCAGGAGCAGTCCGGCGATCTCCGCGAGAAATCATCGGCACTCAGGGCAGCGAAGGAAGAGGCAGAGAAATGCCACAAGCTGGTCTCCGAGTACGCTGAGAAGGCTCAGGCAGAGCACGATGAGATGATTAAGCTCTACGAGCAGGCGGACTCACTCAGGAAACAGGCCGATGAGGCTCAGGCGAAATTCATCGAGTGCAAGAAAGCAGCCGATGAGGAGCACAAGAAGCACATCGAGCAGATCAAATCGTTCCACGAGACCGACAAGGACTTCGCGGCCATCAAGAACAAGCAGAAGGCTGTTCGCAAGAAGAAGACCGATGCAGAGTCCAAGAAGGCGGCTGACGACATCTTCGCACGCTTCAAGAGCGGAGACAAGCTCAGCACTGAGGATCTCATGATCCTTCAGAAGTCAGGATACCTCTGATCTAAACCTCAACTGCGGGGCAACCCGCAGTTCAATCATCTTTACTTTTTCACGATATCAAATAATGCCGATTTTATGCAAATTATGTGCATTTTTTTGAAATTTAACGCTGTTTTGACAACAAGTTATAAATACAGACGTGATTAATCGAGATTTGGGAACAAAGGCTAGTTCTGTAGAGTGCATCCCATCCCTTCTGACTGGCTAGCCTCTTCCCGTAACTTTCCATATTTGTTCGGATTACGCAGTGCGTTAACGGTCATTTTATTAATATAGTGGACTTACGGTGGAAACATGGTCCTAGAAGGTTTGGGCAAGTCACTCAGAGGCGCCATCGGGCGTATCACAGGTGCAACATCCGTCGATGAACAGCTGATCAAAGATGTCACCAAGGATCTCCAGCGTGCACTGCTCCAGGCAGATGTGAATGTCCAGCTTGTCCTCGAACTTACCAAGAAGATCGAGAAGAGGGCTCTTGAGGAGAAACCTCCGGCAGGAAAGAGCGCCAAGGACCATGTCATCAATATCATCTACGAGGAACTCGTGAACCTTCTTGACAACGGCGAGGGACTGAGATTCAAACCCCAGACCATCATGATGGTCGGTCTGTACGGTCAGGGTAAGACCACCACGACAGGAAAACTTGCAATGCTCTTCACCAAGAAGGGCTTCCAGGTCGGACTCATCGCCGCCGATATCTACAGGCCCGCTGCATACGACCAGTTATGTCAGCTCGGTGAGAAGGTCGGTGTCGAGGTATACGGAGAACCCGGAGAGAAGGTCGCGGCCAATATCGTCAAGCACGGTATGGAGAAGTTCAAGAACAAGAAGATCGTGATAATCGATACCTCGGGACGTCACGCCCTCGAGGACGATCTCATTCAGGAACTGAAGGACATCTCCGCTGCGGCGAAGCCCGACGAGAGATTCCTCGTATTGGATTCACAAGTGGGACAGCAGGCAGGACCTCAGGCCGAAGCATTCCACAATGCCGTGGGCGTCACAGGTGTCATCCTCACAAAGATGGACGGTACCGCAAAGGGAGGAGGTGCCATCAGTGCCGTCTCCAAGACTCACGCAAGGATCGTCTGCATCGGTACCGGAGAGCACATCCGCGATCTGGAACCCTTCGATGCCAACAAATTCATCTCACGCCTGCTCGGAATGGGAGACATCTCATCGCTTGTGGATATGGTCAAGGAGGAAATCGGCGAGGACGAGGACGTGATGAAGGCCAGCCAGAGCATCATGTCCGGTAAGTTCACCCTCAACGACATGTATCAGCAGTTACAGGCGGTGAACAAGATGGGTCCGCTCAAGAAGGTCATGTCGCTCATCCCCGGAATGAGCAAGATGGAGGACAAGATCAACTACGAGGAATCGCAGAAGAGACTCGCCCTCTACAAATGCATCATGGACTCCATGACTATGGAAGAGAAGGACGACCCGTCGCTGATCAAGTCATCGCGTGTACAGAGGATCGCCGCAGGTTCCGGTACCACCGTCCACGATGTCAGGGAACTGCTGAAGCAGTACAATTCCAGCAAGAAGGCCATCAAGGGCGTCATGGGCAACCGCAAGATGAGGAAGCAGATGATGAAGCAGATGGGCATGACCGACCTGTCAGACCTTGATCTGGATACGGATCAGTGATCCTTTTGATCAGATTCGTCATCATCGGGCACCGCGCATACACCACCGGCGATTTCAAACTGGACGATATATGCGGAGGAGCAGGAAGACTCGATATCCTCTGCAGATGCGTCAATTCCGCTTTCTTCCTGAGTCACGACATGAGAAAGGATTCTGAAGTATTCCTTGTCCTGCAGGGAGGTACCGATGCACCCAAGACAGTGAGGTTCTACGGTCCTGAGATGAGATACCTCAATCCCGATGAGCGGAGTACCGCTTCGCTGATCAGGAACGCTCTCCTCAAGAAACTGGATGACGGCGAGGTGAGATCATCGCCCGGTGTATACATCTCCAGGTTATCATTCTCCGATGTCATGGACAAACTCTCGAAGGAATGCAGTTTCATCTACCTCAGAGAGGACGGCACCGATGTCAGGGAATATGATTTCCCCGAGAACCCGTGCTACATCCTCGGAGACGACAGGGATCCCACCGAAGAGGAGGAAGCGATAATGTCCTCATATCCTTTTGACAAGATCAGCCTCGGACCTCTGAGCCTTCATGCCAATCACTGCATGGTGGTCGTCCTCAACGAGATGGATCGCAGGAATGCTTCCAATCAGTAATTATTATTAGAAATACGACAATCAGTCGGATGATGGCCGAACACATCGAGAGGATACCGCAGCACAAGCACTGCATCTACTGCGGAAAGGCATTCGTCACAGGAGAGGGGAGATACTGCTCCCAGGAATGCAAGTCGCAGAAGACCGACGAGCTAAGAGCCAGCAAGAGAAAACTTCTGCTCATTTGGGCGGCCGCTGCGGCGATCATGATAGTTGCGATAATCATTATGAGATGATCACATGATCTCAGCCGTCGCCGGAACTTTCAACATCCTCCACGAAGGACACAAAGCAATGCTGGACAGAGCATTCCAGCTCGGCGATGAAGTATACATCGGCATAACATCCGACAGGATGGCTTCCTCATCGAGGGACAGACTGAATACATATTACATCAGAGAGAAGGCCGTCAAAGAATATGCCGCATCGAAGAAGAAGCCGTTCTCAGTGTTTACCATCGATGACATCTACGGTCCGGACGAGATGATGGACCATGTCGACGTACTGGTGGTCTCGGAGGAGACCCTGGCCAACGGAAAGAAAGTCGTCCGCAAAGCATCCGAAAAAGGGAAGAAGATGGAACTTTCAGTGGTATCCATCGTCCAGAAGTCCGACGGCGGGAAACTGTCTTCCACGGACATCATGAACGGCTCCTGTTCAAGGAACGGGGATGCCGAAGCCATCGATATTGCGGTAGGATCTACCAACCCCGTGAAGGTCGAAGCGGTCAGGAACGTGATGGAGAGGATATTCGGACAGGTGAGGATATTCGCCTACGATGTCCCCAGCGGCGTTCCGGAGCAGCCCTTCGGCGACCAGACGCAGAAAGGGGCGAAGAACAGGGCGAGGGCCGCCTTACATGATCATACATTGTCCGTTGGCATAGAGGCGGGCGTCTTCGAGATGTTCGATACCCTGTATGATTTCCAGTACTGCGCAATACTCGACAGGGAAGGAAGATACACGATCGGGACAGGTTCGGGATTCAGATACCCTGATTCCGTTGTGGAACTCGTACGTAAGGGGAAGACCGTAGGGGAGGCGATGAAGATCGTCTACGGTGAGACCAATGCGGGAAAGACGATGGGCGCCATCGGAATACTGAGCAAGGGGCAGCTGGACAGGAGATCGCTGACCGAACAGTCCGTACTGGCTGCTATGATACCCAGGATATGGGATGAGAAATGACCGGAACCGCAATTCCACTGAAAAAGGCGATAGCATGAGCGACTGCGGAAGCGGAAACTGTTCCACCGGCAGCTGTTCATCAGGAAGCTGCTCCAACGACAAGGACAGGCTACCTCCGGGAATGCTGTCCTTCTACAACCTCAACCAGCAGACAGGTCTGGGCACACTGATCTGGGCGGAGACTGTTACTGACGATGACAAGATTTCGATTCACCCAGCAGTCTTCGAGATCCTCGGCAGGATAAAGAAGATCTCTGATGACAGGATTTTTGCCATGATCACAGGCACTGTGGAAATCAAACCGCTTTACAAGGAATTATTCGAGCATGGTGTGGACACCTTGTATCACATCAGAGGAGCTTACATGGTCGAATACAGACCCGAGGCCTATGCCGAAGCATTATCGGATCTCTCTGAAAGGATCAATCCGATGTCGATTATCATAGCCGATACGGCAAGGGGAAGAGAGGTTGCGTCGATTTCCGCATCCATCCTCAAGACAGGACTTACGACGGACTGCACCGATCTGTCGATGGAGGACGGGAGGCTTATCCTGACGAGTCCTTCGGGCAACGATCAGACCTCTGTAAGACAGCCTGTGTTGGCAACTATCCGTCCGGGAGTGTTCGAACCCGGCGCGCCGGAACCCGGCAGGACCGGCACTGTAATAAGCCGTCCTTTCACTCCTAAAGATGCCTGATGAATCGCATCATAAAGTAATGTGCCAGATGTTCACTTGAGGAGCATCTTCAGCTTGTCGCTGACGGCCTGAACGTGGTCCTTGACCTTGACCGCATGCCATGCCGCTTCGACTGTGCCGTCCTTGCCGATGATGAATGTGGAACGTATCACACCCTCCACATCCTTGCCGTACATCTTCTTCATTCCCCATGCTCCGACCTTGGCCATGAGCTCATGGTCCTTGTCGGTGAGGAGCTTGATCTTCAGACCCTGCTTCTCGATGAAGTTCCTGTGTGACTGAGCGGAATCCCTGCTCACTCCGAAGATCGGAACGTTCTTTATCATGAGGCTGTCGGCGATGGCACTGAAATCCTTCGCCTCCGTGGTACAGCCTGAGGTGTTGTCCTTCGGGTAGAAGTAGATGATGTACCTGATGCCATTGAGGAACTTGGAATCCACCATGTCGCCGTTCTCATCGGGCAGTTTGAAATCGGGGAATATCTCGCCGGCCTGCATCAGAACAGACCTCCGCCCATCTTCTCAGCGAACGGCTGGATGATCAACTCGAACATGATTACAGGGTGGTTCACTTCGAAATCGGTGATGACCTGAGGCGATACCTCGCCGAAGTATCCTATGACCTTGCCGTCGCAGACGACCTCTGCACCCCTTCCAGGAATGAACGTCTTGTATTCCGAGGGTCTGAGGGTGTAATCCGCCTTTATCTCTCTGAGGATCGCTTCTGTGTACGATTTCACTTCAGTGAACGAGGTCTTCGAATGCATCACCACAGCGGCGAGATGGCGTTCCTTCTTCACATCGACGATGACATCGCTGATCTCGAACAGCCTCTGCGGCAGGTCGCGGTGCTTGTTGCGCCTGAGCAGCCTCATGAGACTCGGGAACAATGATGATCTGAGACATGTATGGTCCTCAGTGATAGGGTTCATAACAGTAACGACCTCCTTCTCGGGAAGTCCTGCGTATGTGAACTCCTCCTTCTCGTTGCTGAGAGTGAGCGTTACAGCCTCGGTGAATCCCATTCCGACCATGAGGTCGCGGATCTTCTCCGAGAACGATGTGATGGGGTCGAGCCTTCCGGTGGTCTGTGTCACTGCATGATACTTTCCGAACTTCTCGAATCCGTATCCTGTGGCGACATCCTCGTAGAGGTCCACGACATGCATGATGTCGAGCCTTGTGGAAGGTACCTCCACGTGGACAGTGTCCCCTTCGACCAATGCATCCAGACCCATCCTGTTCAACGACTTTACGACCATCTCAGAACCGAGTTCCACTCCGAGGAACTTCTCACAGTCCTTGAGCGAGAACTGCCAGCTCGAGGGTGAGAGGTCGGGTGAAGCGAACACTTCTCCGCCGTCGTGCATGTTGACGGAAACGATCTCCCCTCCGCGCTCTGCCATCGCAGTACAGACGATATCCAATGCACCCTTCACGGCCTTCTCATCCATGCCCGTAACGTCGATGAAGAGGTTGTGGGTGTTGGTTGTCACTGTTGTGAGTGAACCGTTGATGATCGGCGGGAATGACAGAACATCCCCGTTCTTATCCAGGATTATGGGGTATTTCGATTTACCTTTGAGGAGATGCGCATAAGCGACACCTTTCTCGTGTTTCTCAAGAATCTCATCCAGATCCCATTCCTCCGTCTTCGCGAGAGGGACGAATCTGATGTCATGCGGCCCGACGGCCTTGAATGTGAACGGCGGTTCGACCTTATCCAAATCGTGAATACCGATCGCCAGTTTGGATCTCTTCCTTCCGATGGTTATGTGCAGTTTCTCCTGCATCTCCATGATGGATCTGAGAAGGGTATCATCGACATCGACTCCGAGTACGACCGCGCAGCGGAAGTACGGCCTGATCTCCTTCACGCTGTCATCCACGAATACATCGATATCGCTGTCCTGTACCTCGTATTCGGTCATTCCAGGTTCGATGTCAAGGAATGCCCTCATCCCTCTTGCGAGACCCTCCACGGAATAGAGGTCAGGACGGTCTGGGAAGAATTCGACGGTCATATCGTCGACTTCGCCTTCGGTGTCATGCATATCGGCACCGATCATAGGGATCTTGTCAAGGAGAGTCCTTCTGGGGACCTCTTCGCCAAGCATCGAGCACAGGTCGTGGTATTCGAAGTTGATTACAGGCATACGTGCGCGTATGCGTGCGTCATATTAAAGGTTGTCAGCGTCCGAGTTCCTTGTGTGCCTTCCCCAGCTGACCTGCGGCCTGGGCACCCAATGTGGACAGCTCGCCTGCGAGCACTGTGACGGCGACGATCTCTCCGAGCTTGCGCGCTTTGCCTTCGCCGAGACAGTCGATCATCTGCAGAGCAGCGATCTGTGTGGGCAATCTTGTGCCTCCTCCGACGGTACCTATTTCCACCGAAGGCATCCTCACTGCGATGTAGAGATCACCGTCGACATTCTCGCATGTCGTCATGCACATACTTCCCTCGACGACCTGTGCGGGATCCTGTCCCGTGGCGATGTACAATGCCGCTATCATGTTAGCGGCATGAGCATTGAAACCCAATGAGCCAGCCATCGCACTTCCGATGAGATTCTTCCTCGTGTTGAGTTCGACTATGGCGTCCGTTGTGGAATGTAATTTCGACTCGACGATGTCTTTCGGAATGGTTGCCTCCGCGATGACATACTTGCCGCGTCCGCGAATCATGTTGATTGCGGCAGGCTTCTTGTCGGTGCACATGTTGCCTGAAACGGATACAGCAACGGCACCGGTATTCTCCTCTATCAGCTTGCAGACTGCTTCAGAAGCAAGCGTTGCCATGTTCATCCCCATGGCATCGCCTGTCATGAACGACAGTCTCACATGAAGATTCCTTCCGTTGGGGAATGTCTCTATCTCGACGAGTTTTCCATGCTTCGTCGTTGAGGAAACGGCATCATCGATCTTCTCCAGATTCTTGGTGATCCAGTCGATGACCTGTGCACTGTGGTCGATGCCTTTCACACGGAACACCGGTGCCCTGGTCATGGCGTCATCGAATACTCTTACCCTTGAACCGCCGGCAGCGGTGATGACGGACATACCTCTGGACACGGAAGCGACAAGAGCACCTTCTGTGGTGGCCAAAGGTATCAGGAACTGGCCCTTGGCGAGATCGCCGTTGATCTGAACGGGACCTGCGAATCCAAGAGGAATTTGTGTGACACCGATCATGTTCTCGATGTTCTTGGATGCTTTCTCGGGATCGAACGAATAATCCGTGACAGGGGAAAGGTCCGCCTTGGTGAACTCCTCGGCTGCCTTTCTTCTCTCGTCCACGTCCGCTGATGTGTGCCCTCTGTTCTTCAGTCCGTCCTGTGCGGCCATGAAGGTGAATCGTATGTTATCTAAAAAATACTGTCGTAATCAGAGATCGGATCATTGCTGAACATCTCTCTTCGGAAAGAGGATTGAGAATATCCAGCAATAGAGTATCAGCGAGAAACCGACACCTGCGAGCAGACCTGTCACGAGTCTTGTGAAGGGTACGTTCAGTTTGAAGATATACTGAATGAGCCAGTCAGTGAAAATAAACAGGAAAGAAACAATGACGAACACCCTCGCGTTACGGTAGATAGCAGGGTGTCCGAACTTCAGGGATGTGAAAAGACAGCCGACCATGAATCCCGTAAGCAGACCGAGATCGCGGATGCACATAGGCATCTCCGAACCGTTCAGTATCACGGTCCTGTCCATCTCCTGGTGGCAGAAGATGTCACCGAGAAGGTACATCACCATGGTGAACGGATCCTCGGATGACCAGATATCCCAATGATCGATGACACCGGGCGTACCGTCCAGATCGACGAATGAACCATAAGGTGAAAGGAACGGCACGATGAACGACGCTATCGTGAGAAATGCCGAAACGGCGAAGAATATCAACAGGAATCTTCTGGGTTCCACGAATCTTCGATGAATTTTCAATATTTTAAAAGGATTGGAAGAACCGCACTTTCGTGCGGTAAATGGTTTCAGAGAGAGATCGATGAGAACACAAGGAACACGATGAGCGCCACAGGCATCATCAGACTGAACCTTGCCATGACATCTACCGCCTTTCCTTTGCACATGAGATTCGATGACATCAGCGAGATGAGTGCTGCAAGTTCGATCAGATAGATGGTTAGTATCTTTCCGATGCCGTCGAAGAACACATGTCCTGTGATATCCGAGATCGGACCGAGCATCACAAGGCTCATACCGAGGATTACAGGAGCGAATATCGCAGATGTGCCAGTCATCATATCCATGGTGCTCTTGAGCTTGTTCTCGATACCTTTTCTGACGGTGTTCTGATCCTGTACCTGGTGCGCGATGCTGACTGCGAGTTTTCCTGCATTGCGGACGTCACGTCTCGATGCCTTGCAGATGTCGCAGTAATGGCCTGCTATCTCTACGGATACCGGGGAAAGTGTCATGAACACTGCGGATTCGATATCCCCTCTGCAGAGTGTGAGTTCCCTCTCGAGCTTACAGCAGATTTCCTCGCACTCGGTCCTTGAACCCAGTGCCTTCTTCACTGCTGTCTCAAAGTTGTCTCCCATGGAGAGTCTGTTGCCCAGTTCGAAGAGTGTGTCCTTCAGTGCTTCCTCGGTCTTTGCCCTCTCCTTCTCCTTCACGATCGAAGGATAGATGGTAGCGAAGGTCACAAGGCCGGAGACGATGAATGCTACGGAGATCGCAAGGTCATCGGAGATGCCGTTCATTCCGAGGAGGATGTATGCAGGCACGGCGATGATCATGGGTGCGAGGTATCTCAGATCGGATGTGTTGAACTGAGCCTTGTAGAAGGGGTTCCTGCTCCTGATGGAAAGGATGAGCGAACCTACGACAAGAGGGATAATGCCGAGGACGATCAGCGTTACCGTTCTGGAATCGATCGAAGATACGGAGAACATGCCTCCGATGGATAGCATCGGGAGCATGGAGATGATGATCATCGGAAGCATGATACCGAGACCGAAGATCATCATGCAGGGTGTGTTCAGACCTGAGCTGTAGGTCTCGCCCATGTTCTTGAGACCTTCCAGGACGATTGCCTCGGCATCCTTCATCATATCGTTCCTCTCCTTAGGATCGGTGGAATCGAATGCCGTTATGACGATCTGCATTGCCCTCTTGAAGGGCGAGAGCGCCTTGGGGAACGATGAGACCATGTCGTTCACGGAAGTCCTGATGTCCGAGATCGCTTTGCAGTCCGCGTCCATGACGATCCTGCCGAACAGTTCCGAGATGTTCTTCGGGCCGTTCTTCGCGATCTCCCTTACGGCGGTATCGAATGAACCTCCTGATGACATCGTCACCGACATCATTCCGATGACGGAGGGTGTCTCGTTCATCAGCACCTCCGGGGGACACTTCAGCTTGAATGATTTCACTGCGATCCCTCCCTGAAATCCTTGAACCTGTCCTCGAAGGACTTGACGATGTCGTCCTCATCGGTCATACCTGATGAGTAGCACTTCTTGAGGTGGTCGTTGGCGAGAACGATCCACTCGGGACCGTAGAATCCCTCGCCCTTGGTCTTTGCCATGTAAACAAGGAATTTTCTCAGTCTGGCTCTTATCTTGATCTCACTCAGGATCTCTGCCGCTGTTGTGTTGTTCGCAGCTGCGATCCTGAGGAGTTTGTCGCATTTGATGAGCGATTTCCAATCCGATACATCGGTGAACTTTCCGGGCTTGCTGCCTGTGGCGACGAACTCGGTCATCCTCCTCACCTGCTTCTCACTTCCCCTGTCCCTGACCGTTCCGAGGGTGATGATGAAGTCTGTCTCCATGAATGACTCCGGAGGGATCTGAAGGTCATTCACGACGCGGTTGTAGACGGTCTGTGCACAGTCACCGTGGATGGTTCCGAGGATTGAACTTCCGGCACGGCCTGTACTCATGCTCTGGTAGAGTGTCTTCGCTTCCTCTCCCCTGACCTCTCCCAGGATGATCGCTGATTCTCCGAGCCTGAGGGAGACCCTGAGTGCCTCATCGGCCCTCTTCTCTGCGGCCTCTCCGTTCCTGTCATCGATCAGCATCGACTGGACCTTGTATCCCATCGACCTCATCTTCTTGGCCGGGAGCTCTAAGGTATCTTCGATAGTGAGTATCCTCTGTGAGATGGGGAACTCGAACATGAGCGCCGAAAGGAGAGAGCTCTTTCCCGCCCCTCTTGCACCGCTCACGAGTATCGTGCTCCTGTTGGCGATAAGGAATGAGAGGAGACCTGCTGTGATATCGTCGATCGTGTCGTTGCCCATCAGCCTTGTAAGTGTCCAGGGTGTCCTCGAATGCTTCCTTATCGCAACCGAATCGCCGTTGGGGCTCATCGGGTAACCTACGACGGTGGCCCTTGCATCGCATTCTCCCATGTCCGTTTCCAGGACAGGATTGGATTCGCAGAACGGAAGGCCGCTCTCCCTCATCAGCATAGTGATCAGGTTCCTCATCTCCTTCTGGTCTGAGATCAAATTGGTCCTGCATCTCGCGTGGGAGTTGGAACCGTTGATGTTGTTCAGTGTGACGTGTATGCGATTCTTCTCGCACGGCGCGTCAACATAGATATCCTCGAGCCTCTGGTCTGCGAGAAGAACATCGAATATCCCGTTGCCGATGGTGTATCTGTAGACCACTTCGGACATCTCTTCGACCGCATCCCTGATGTCGCAGTCCTGTGCTATCACCGATGCAATGACGGACTGGTATCCCCAGATGTATTCCTCGGCTGAAGAAAGGGCCCTGATCCTGTCCATGCGGCCGCCGTTCTTCCTGTAATCATCCCTGAGGGACTGTATCGCACCCTCTACGATGGAATCGAGCTCCGGAGGGTAGTTGTATTCGTTGGGAACGATGTTGTATTCGATCTCGCCGTCATCCGCGTTTCCGATCACAACGGTGGCTGCATCGGTCTCATAACTCTCGAGTATCTGCAGTTCGGAGGAACTCCCGACGGTCCACGTGTCCGCATAGACGGGTTTCCTCCTCAGGGTCTTGCTCTTCAGAAGTGAAAGGCTCTGCATAATCGCAGGCACCGAAGGTACCGTTGCCGGTGCAGGGGCCTTCTTCTCAGTCTTTTCAGTCTTCATGACCGGGAAGTCTTCGATCGCCATGACCTCGCTGCTCAGACTTGAACCTATGATCCTTGCCACCCTTATGCCCCCACGATCCTGTAGGCGATCCTTGCCGCTTCCTCTGATAATCCGATGAGTCTTTCCCTCAGCATCCTGAAGTATGATTCCGCATCAGAGATGCATGTCTGGCACTCGGGGCAGTCGATGTACACTTTACCCAATGTGTCGATGATCTCATCGATGTTCTCGAAAGAGAGATCTGCCCACTTGTCATCCTCGAGCGATGCCCGTGAGAGAACGCAGCCTTCGCACCTCTTGCCGTCCCTTCCGACGGATGTCCTGCAGAACGAATCCGAGATCTTCCTGAGGAGATCCACGGTCTCGCGTGAGAACTCCTCCTCCGAACCCGACCTCAGGATGATCCTTCCAGGTTCGCCGAATCTAACGATGGATTCGCAGATGCATCTCACACATACCGCACTGCCGAGTTCCGGCCTTCCGCATCCCCTGCAGTCGATACGGAGATCCTCGCTTCTCATTACGGGCTTCTTTTTGGTCTTGAAACGTCCAAATGATATCATGATTGATATCAGCGCAGATAGGGGTATTAAAACGGGATATTACATGTAACGAGTTAACCTCATTGCGCGTCGGAAACAGTACCGTCACCCGGAGTTCCTTCGGGTGTTTCTGTGGACCCCTCTGTGGCCACCTTGACCCCGAGCTTGCTGTAAGGTGTATCCATCCCTGCCTCGGCCAGTTTGATGAACAGGCCCCTCTTCATCTGGGACTGGATCTCCGGGAGGTCGCCGAAGTTCCTGATGGTCGCATCGAGCCTGAGCTGGACGTTGGGCCCTTTGAAGTCGATGAACTTGACACGGGGATCCTTGTACTTCTTATCGTCATGAACGACATACTCGCTCTCATCGGCCAGCTGGATCATGATCTCCTCGACCTTCTTCAGATCGAGTTTGGCAGGTATCTCGAAGTCGATGTACATCCTGTACGCCTTGTCATACTTGCTCATGTTGATGATGGTCGATGACAGCACGGCGTTGTTGGGCATCGTGATGACACGGTCCTTCTCCACACCATAGAACTCAGTGTACATCAGCTTGACCTTCTTCACGATGTACGTACGGCCGTTCATCTCCACGTACTCGCCTCTGTTGAACGGTCTCGTGACCAGCAGGGAGATACCGCTGAAGAACTGCGAGAGCACGCTCTGCGCACCAAGGGTCACTCCCAGAGTGACTATTCCTGCACTCAGCATGATGCTGGAGAAGTCCATGCCGAACAGGTGCATGATTGTTGCTATTCCGCAGACCCAGAGAGTGAGTTTGACCAACACCGATAATATGGGCATGAGTGACGGATCGATGAACGATTCGTCCTTCTTGCTCAGTCTCCATAGGAGATTGTCCGTGAACAGCGAATATATCTGCCATATCAGCAGGGCCGACATGGCCACGATGACCGACAGGACCACCTTGTGTACGGTGATGTAGTCTAAAAGACCCGTTCCCAGTATCCTCACGCCCACGTCCACGAACATCGCCAATGCTATGAACAGTATGGATGTTCTGAGTGACATCCTGATCAGCATACGTTCATGATCGCTCATGCTGTCGACCATGAATCTGGTCGCGATGATGATGGATAGCTTGATGATGATCAGGGCAACGGCGATATAGACCAGAAGGGTCACTATGAACGGAGTTATCGAAGTATTGAACGGTACCGGAAGATCGTTATTGACGGACCCGAAGAACTTGTTATCGCTGTCAGAGATGTCATATTTTGAATAGACCGATACGCTGAAGTGTATCGTTGTTGATTTAGAGGTCCCCTCGGTAATGTCGGTGACATAGACGACCAGATCCACATTCACATTCTGCAATGAGGGCATCACCTCATCCGTCTCCAGGACGTAATCGAATTTCAGAAGGTCCCCCTTGGATCCTTTGGGTTCCAGAAGAACGTTGGAGGTCCACTGGCTGTGGATCTCTTCCCTGTCCGAAACCGTATAGAGCCCGATATCCAGATTGCAATCGCAGTCATTCAGGATGTAAATGACGATGGTCTTAAGTTCACCGTTCGACATAAAGACATGATTGATCTTGTCAGGCCCTTCATGCTGAGGGATGGTTATGATGTAATCCCCGTAATCCGTTGCCTCGGCATCGTCCGAGAACAGGGGTACGGCACAGACCAGAAGCATTGCTAATACAAATGTGACTGACAATGCTGCTGTCCTTCCCCTCATATATGCTTTAAGTGTGAAGATAGTAGAAAAAATGTCGCACAATACATGCTGATAAACGTGTTGGGCGATCCGGCCTTCTGATACGTACGTATATAAACAATCAGAGGATGGAACAGACCATGGACATATTGGCACCGGCAGGTTCGCCCGAAGGATTGGTAGCGGCCATCAAAGGAGGATGCGATGCAGTCTACCTTGCAGGCAAGAGCTTCGGCGCCAGGGCATTCGCGAACAATTTCACCGACCAGGAACTGGAAGGTGCCATAGAATATGCCCATGAGCACGGTGTGAAGGTCAACGTCACCGTGAACACCCTGATCAAGGATTCCGAGATGGAGGATGCTGTCTCATTCGTACAGTACCTGAAGGACATCGGTGCCGATGCAGTGATCATACAGGACCTCGGACTCCTGAAAGCCATACAGAGGATTCCGATCAAGAAGCACGCCTCCACACAGATGGCCATCCATTCGAGGGCAGGACTGGAATGGTGTGCGAAGAACGGTCTGGACAGAGCGATCCTCGCAAGGGAGCTCACCTTGGAGGAGATCGAGGAGATCGTGAAGGATTCGCCCATAGAGACGGAAGTGTTCGTCCAGGGTGCGATGTGCTACTGCCAGTCCGGTGCATGTCTGTTCTCGAGCATCGTCGGCGGAAGGAGCGGCAACAGAGGGGAGTGCGCACAGCCCTGCAGGAAGAAGTACGAATCCGCGGACAGGAACGGATACATCCTCAGCAACGCGGACATGTACTGCATCGATTATCTTCAGAAACTGGAGAAGATGGGCATATCATGCGTGAAGATCGAAGGCCGCATGAGGAGCGAAGCGTACGCATACCTCGCATCGAAAGCATATTCCGTTGCCAATAAGGACCCCAACAGCAAGGAACTCGAGAAGACGACAAAGCTTCTCAAGACCGTTTTCAACAGAGGATTCTGCCACGGATATCTGGACGGCGTTGAATCACTGGTGCAATCGACATACCCCGACAACAGGGGCATGTTCATGGGCAGGGTCAAGATCAGGAACAAGAGGTTCTCCATCGAGAACACCGACATCCACCAGAGGGACGGAATCTCCATATTCAGCGGCGACACGAAGGTCGGCGGCTTCAAGATCCTCACAGAGGGCACCACGGTCACATCGCCGTTCGCCATACCCGACGGCTACTACGAGATCTACAGGACCTACGACCCGCGCATCGATGAGGTGAAGAATCTCATCGGAAGGCCTCCGAAGCTCACAGGCGATACGAAACGCTCCAAAGTGAAGGTGGCGATGCCTGTTGCGAAACGTACGAAGACCAGGGCCGAACTCTCATTCTACGTCTCCGCCAAGAAGGTGCTTGCCGCTGTCCTTCCGTACGCCGACCGCATATACTATGACGGAAAGGACTGGGAGGATGCTTACGCTATATGCAAGGAACAGGGCAAGGAGTTCGTCTACTACATGCCGAGATTCTCTCCGAAAGAGGATGTGCCAGATGATAGGAATATTGCAGTCATGGTACATAATCCCGGACAGGCGGAAGCGGCCGAAGGGCACAGGATCTACGGCAGTTACCTGTGCAACATGTTCAATTCTCTCTACCCCGATTTCATGTATCAGACCACACTCTCCGTGGAACTGTCCAAGCATGAGATCAAGGACCTTCTCACGAGATACAAAGGAAGGGTCGAGATCATGGTGTTCGGACGTATCGAACTCATGCTCACCCGCGACCCGCACCTCAAGAGCGGTTCGATCACCGACGAGAAAGGTTACACTTTCCCCGTCTACCGCGACAGGAACGGTTATGCCCACATCCTGAACTCATCTGATCTGATGCTGCTGAACTATATCGACGATCTGGAGCGTGCAGGTGTCGAATCCTTCGGAATCGACCTCAGGAAACGCCCTGTTGAACTGGCGGAACTCGTCGCTAAAGCGTTCGCAGAGAAGGAACAGTCATACACACCGGAGATCAAGGAGATGTGCGGCGGCATCCTGAACACGGGACACTACCAGCGCGGCGTCTGATTAACTGACTACATGTAACTGTCACCTTATAATCCCCTTATTCCGAATCGTTATTCATGATAAGGAACAAGAGAGGCGAAGGCGGCTTCATGGAAGCGATCATAGCCTTCGCTGCGGTCACAACTGCACTTACGGTATTCCTGGGACTTCTGACCTATTCGGAGATAGGCAACGCTGATAGCACGGTCGGCCTGGATACGGAATTCATCGAGAACCTGACCATCGAGGACGGACGGTTCACTGGATATGATGATTCGGGCCTCCGCAGATTCATCGAAAGGAACGATCTCAACGGCACCGAACTGAAGGTGAATGTTGCAGGCCATCTCTCCGATGCATCCTTGGATGATGTCATCGGCGTGACAGAAGGGAACAACGTAGGAACCATATCTGGCACATTCTCCGTTCACTCCGATGACGGCAGGACGTTCGTTGCTTCGTATGAGGTGATCTATTGGTGGGATTGAAGAAGGACAGGAAGGGAATAGTGGCGATGTTCGATGCCATGATCTTCATCGTACTGCTCACAACGGCCGCCACATGGCTGTTCGTTTACACCTCGCTGGAAGAACCTGAAGAGCCCATGGCGAAGAGGGTCAGCGACGACATCTTCTCCGTTGAGGTGAGGACGTGCGACCTCCTGTATCTTGAAGATACCAAGATTCTCCCTATAGATACTCTCCTGGCGGCATCGATGAACTCAGACCGCACGGGCAAGACCGAGACATATCTGTCCGAACTGCTCGATCAGCTGATACCTGCGGTGTACGGGTACGAGCTCACGCTGGAATACAGCGGACATTCGATGTATCTGTACAGACAGTCGGACAGACCTATGAGTTCCGAATACACGGCGGAACGTCAGATCGACGGGGCTGATACGCTGACAGCATTGCTCAGGATATACTGATCATGCGTCAGGCCAAAGCTCGTGGGCCATCTCCCTGAGGACGTATTTCTTGATCTTACCTGCGGCGTTGAGCGGGAATTCGTCCACGAACTGGATGTACTTGGGGGTCTTGTACCACGCGATCTTTCCCTTGCAGTAGTCGAGGACGTCCTGTTCCGTCAGGTCGGCACCCTTCTGCTTGATGATGAACGCGCCGGGCTGCTCCCCGTACTTCTTGCTGGGGACACCCACGACCTGGACGTCGCTGATTCCGGGGCAATGGTAGAGGAAATCCTCCACCTCCTTGGGGTAGATGTTCTCTCCTCCGCGGATGATCATGTCCTTGATCCTTCCGGTGACGTAGAAGTAACCGTCGGAATCCCTGTAACCGAGATCCCCTGAG
>JAEEGK010008178.1_pt1 | contig 24751 bp, 15 predicted proteins | sample 8958771 | NCBI WGS metagenome assembly JAEEGK01 (sample SAMN16246547, study PRJNA631951) | gut metagenome | biome: gut microbiome; feature: rumen; material: SC-attached | host: Bos | place: Iran: Karaj | collected 2018-10
GGTTTTATTTCCGTCCGCACGGGTGCCGCGCAGGATGCCAACACCATCCTAATCCCGCACGATGACGCCGAACTGTCGATGGACGCCGCCGCCTGCGTCGGTTGCGGCGCTTGCGTCGCGACTTGTAAGAACGGTTCCGCCATGCTGTTCGTGGCCGCCCGCGTCAGCTCCCTCGCCCTGCTCCCGCAGGGCAAGCCGGAAGCCGCCCGCCGCGCCCGCGCCATGGTCGCCAAGATGGACGAACTCGGCTTCGGCAACTGCACGAACACCCGCGCCTGTGAGATGGAATGCCCGAAGCATGTCACCATCGACCACATCGCCCGACTGAACCGCGAGTATCTCAAGGCCCGCTTCAGCGAGTAAAAAGGTTTGGAATAAATAAAAAATCAGGCGGTCCGTTCGGGCCGCCTGATTTCGTCATGAGATCCGGAGACTACTCGTCACCGGCGAAACCGGTGTAACGGTAACCGTGGATATAGAAGCTGTCCCAGCCATATTCAGGACCGTCAGCATCATCGGAGAAGCTGATATAGAACTCGATGGCATCCGCGGGCATGCCGCTCGGGGTGGTGGCGCCGTTCTTGATGATTTTACCGCCCGTGACGTTGATGACGCAATCTTCATAAGCGAGATTGTCGACATTGCTTGCGGAGAAAGTCATAGCGGCCGGATCTGCGTTCACTTTGATTTTGAAATCCCAGAAGGGATCGTCCCGGTTGTCGGTGAGCAGCATTTCCGTGGCAATGTTGGAGGCTGTGTTGGACGTGAACACGTGGACGTTGCCCAATCCGTAGACGTCTTCATACAGCACCTGACCAGCGTTCGCGGCGTCGATGGTAACGTACCAATCACCAGCCATTTCGACGCAAGCAGTATTCTCGACGGGATCTTTCTGGCAAGAAGTCATGATTCCCATCGCAAGAATTCCAAAGATATAGAATACTTTCTTCATAACCGTTCAGTGTTTAGAGGGTGAAAGGAGTCAGTGTGACACGAAGACCGTCGAAATCGTAATCGAAGATGCCGGTTTCGAAATCGTAACCACCCGTGATGTTGCCATAGTCGAAACTACCCTTGAAATACCAGTCGCCGATCTTCGTGACGTTGAAAGTTCCGTCCTCGTTGAGGGTGAACTGCGTATCGGCATGGAAATCATAGGTAGGCTCGTAACCCGGATAACGGCCGGCATAGTAGAAACCGCCGCACATGTCGTCGATTTCATAAAGACCGTCGGAAATCGGTTTGATCACGGTCGGGATGCCGTTGTATTCACGGGCGCCCATCCAGCAGTGCGCAACGTAGATGTTGGCGATACCGCCCGGGTTCAGGACGTAAACGTCACGGGTGGTGGACCAGGAACAACCGTCCGGATTCGTTGCGCTGTAGGTTACGGAATAAATGCCGGGAACGGCAGAATTCACGTTGGAGCTGACTTTTACGCCGGAAGTATAGTCTTCACCGTTGAGAGAAGCCGTGTATCCGGGTTCCGAATAGCTTTCTCCGAGCTGGACGATGTAAGGGTTGTCGCCCTGCAGCGAGATGACGGGATAGTAGGTGATCCGGGTCAGGCCCTTTGAAGTCTTTTCGCAGCTCGTGGCCAGGACCAGGAGCGCGGCGGAAAGGAGAAGTATCAAATTCTTTTTCATAATCGTATCCATTTATTTTGCCCAGAACACCTTCTTGGTCAGAGGCTGTTCACCCGGATAATTGGAATTGTAGAGTTTGGAGGACTCGGCATACGGGAAACGCTGCACGAGCTGGTTGACGCCCACGTCACTGTTCACCTGGTAAGGAGTGTACAGGTCACCGGGAGCGAGCACGGTGGGATCGAGGCTGTCGGAACCGAAGCTATAAATATCCTCGGCCTTCTTGCCTCCGAACGTCGGATAGCCAAGCCGGCGCATCTCGCACCAGGCTTCGAAGTTGTTGATGCCGCTCAGGGCAATCCACTTCTGGACGCCGAGCGTCTTGTCGGAGCCGTCATAAGGCCATGCATCGATGGCATCTTCAGCACCATCCACACCGGCGGTGGCGAAGGAAGCCTGGATGGCCGCCTCGTAGTAGGACTTGGCCAGATTCTCGTTCTTCGAGACCTTCGTATAGTACTCGGACAGGAAGAAATAGATTTCGGACAGGGAAATCAGATAAACCGGCGAACTGTACTTCATGTTGGGACGGCAGAAAGCGGCGGCCTTGAAGTTGTTGGAAGTGCTCATGTTGTCACCGGAGATGCTGCCCCAGTACTGCTTGTTTCCGTTCGGGCTGAAGAAAGCCTGCAGACGGGCGTCGTCGTAGTCGGACATGGCCCTGTACAGGGCGACATTCAGGGCGACGTTGATCTGGGTGGAGCCGAAGTAGGTGGCGAACTCTTCCTGATAGAAAGGATTGCACTTGCCGGATTCATCCGACTGGAAGCACGTGAAAGCGACGTCTTCGGTCGGGAAGTTGCCTTCCTGGACCAGGGCGGTCAGCTGGGAATCCACGCTGGCGACGGCGCGCTCGCGCATGAGGAGCTTGAGTTTGAGAGCGTTGGCGAACTTGATCCAAGGCGTGGCGTCCTGGCCCGGATAGAGCAGGTTCGTAGCGACCGCAGGCTGGCTGGGAGCCTTCTCGAGAGCTTCGTCCAATTCGGCGACGAGACCGGCATAGACGTCTTTTCCATCGTCGAACTTGGGATTCAGGTTGTCCTTGCCCTGCTGGGCTTCGGAATACGGAGTCTCGCCATAAGCGTCGATGAGAGCCTGATAGGCGAAGACGCGGATGCACGTAGCAGCCAGATAACTGCCCCAGGCCTCTTCTTCTTCGGCCTTGTTCTTGACGAAGGTGGCATTGCCGATGGCGGCGCGGTTCAAATCCGTATAAGCACCGTTCGTACTGGTGGAAGCAATTTTGAACTGGCTGTAAGTGACATAGTTGCTCGTTCCGAAATAGTGGGCGTACTGCTCGGAGAAGTAACCGCCGAGAATACGGAACAGGTCACCGTACCGGGCGCTGAGCGCCATTTCTGCGGCCGGAAGGGCCATGTCCATGGTCGCCAGTTCCTCACCCGGAGAGTTCGGAGAGTGGTTGATATCCAGATAATCCTTGCAGGAAGAAAGGGAAAGGACGGCAACCGTTGCAATGATGGTAAATATCTTTTTCATGTTCGGATCCTCCTTTAGAATTTGATGTTGAGGTTGAAACCGTAGATGCGGCAGGTCGGGTTGACGTAGGTCTCGCCGAACAGACCGCCGACGTCAGTACCTTCGTTGGTGGTTTCCGGGTCGACGTAGTAGTTGTTCTTTGCGGTCCAGGTGTACGCGTTGTTCACGAAAGCGGACAGGGAGACGCCCTGGAACGGGCCGGTCCACTTCTTGGGCAGCGTGTAGGTCAGTGAGATGTTGCGGATCTTCACGAAGTCTCGGTCGATGAAGTAGAACAGACGTCCCTCGGTTCCGCCGTAGTCGTCGAAATAGGTCTGATAAGAACTGTCGCTGGTGTAAATCGGAGTGGTGTTCTCGACGAAGGTGTTGTCCTCGATCATCTGTACGGAGTTCGGAATGACGAACGGACGTCGCTCGTTGTAGGTGGTGACGAAACCGTTTCCGGTGAACTCCATGATGTTTTTCGAACGGGAGAACATCTTGCCGCCCTTGCGGATGTCGATGGCCGCGCCGAGGGAAATGTTCTTGTAGGTCAGGTTGGTGGTGATACCGCCCGTCCAGTCATAGTTGGCGTTGTATCCGGTCGGGGTGAGTTCATCGCTCATGACGATCTGGCCGTACTCGTCCACAATCAGTTTGCCTACGTTCTTACCGGTGGGATCGTAGTCAGGATTGGGAATCTCCTTGCCCGTTTCCTTGTCAACGCCCAGAGACGGCTGGTCGGATACATATCTCGGAAGATAGGTCCAGTAGGAACCGAACGGCTGGCCGACCTCGGCGTACATGTACACCTGGTCCTTGACGGAAGAGGTGGAGAAGCCGTCCAGCTGGAGTTTGTCACCGATTTCAGCCGGCAGGGATTCGACCATGCTCCAGTTCTTGGCCCAGTTGATGGAGAGATCCCACTTGAAATTACGGGTCTGCACCGGGATGAAGTCAAAGAGGAGTTCGACACCCTTGTTGCGGACGTCACCGGCGTTGGCCACCATTGAGGAATACCCCGTGGCAGGTTCCGTGGAAATCGAGAAAATCTGATCGGAAGTGAGCCGATTGTAGTAGGCGGCGTCGATACCGAAGCGGCCGTTGAAGAACTGCAGGTTGGCGCCCACCTCGAACTCGGTCGTCATTTCCGGCTTCAGGCTCGGGCTCGCGATGGAGTAGCCGCGGCGGAAAGCGTTGATCGAGTTGATCGGGAAGGCGGCGACACCGCTGCCGTAAGTACCGCTGAAGGAAGCCTGGGTGAACGTCGGATAGGTGTTGTACGCACCGGCGTCGTTACCGGTCTTACCGTAGGCGACACGAATCTTACCGAAGGACAGAATATTGTTTTTGGGCAGCCAGTTTGTGAAGATGGCGCTCAGGGTCGCACCCGGATAGAAGTAATTGTTGTTGTCCAGCGGAAGCGTGGAGGACCAGTCGTTACGGGCGGTGAGCTCCAGAAAGACGGTCTCGTCCCAGCCGAGAGTGACGTCGCCGAACAGGCCGATGAGGCGGCGCTTGGTCTGGCTGTCGCTGATGGTGGTCTTGCTGGCGCCGTTGGAGAGGTTCCAGAAGCCGGAGTTGATGGTGAGGATGTCGGTCTGGCCTGTCAGGGATGTATTGTAACGCTCATTGATGTTGAGACCGAGGACAGCGTCGACGCTGAATCTCTCGTTCGCGAACTTGTCACTGTAGGAGGCCAGGAAGTCGTGGTTGATTTCATATTGGCGATAATACTGCGCATAGACGGAACCATCCTCGTTCATGTTGGTCGGGGAGTAGCCCATGTCATCCCAGATCAAAGCATCGTCCAGACTGATCTGCGGGGAACCGGACTTGTAGTCATAGTCGCGGTGGTAGAAGCTGTAACGATAGGTCAGGGTGACGGGTCTGACGGGCTTCACATCCAGCTGGATCTTGCCGAAAAGGTTGTTCTGGGCCGTATTGTTGTAACGGTTCTCGATGGCCCAGTACGGACTGGTGATGCCGTAAGGTGTCAGGTAGGCTTCCGGGGAGTTGAACGCGGCCGGGAGGTCCTTCAGGTCAATCATGGAAATGTCACGCGGGAACTCGTACAGACCGTCGATCACGGAAGTACCCTGGAACATGCCTACAGACTGGGTCTGTGATGTGGCGAAATTGATCTGGGAGGACAGCTTGAGCCACTCGACCGGCGTGTAGCTGTTGCGCATCGCGATCGTGTTACGGCGGTAGTGGTCCTTGTCGCTCGGGATGATACCGTTATCGTCAGCCAGGGAGTAGGACAGATAGTAGGTCATGCTCTGGTCCTTGGAAGCACCGCTCATGGAGATGGAGTGCTTCTGATTCAGGCCGATTTCGAAGAAGTCCTTGATGTTGTCAGGGACGGCCTCGTACTTGTGGATCAGCTGCTGGCCGTTCCAAATCGGGCCGTACAGCTGCATGGAACCGTCGAAACGCGGACCCCAGGAACCGTTTTCGATGAACGTCTGGGTACCGTTCCAACCCTGACCGAAATCGTTCTGGAAGACCGGGAGGAGGGAGACTTGGCGGGCTTCGAGACCACCGCTGTATTCGATGGTGAAGTTGCGGTCCATACCGCGCCTGCCCTGGCGGGTGGTGATGACGATGACACCGTTCGCAGCCCGGGAACCATAGAGAGCGGTAGCGGCCGCGCCTTTCAGGACGGTCAGGCTCTCGATGTCTTCGCTGGCGAGCGTGCCCATGCCGCCGACCACGATACCGTCGATGACGTACAGAGGCTGGTTGTTGCCGTTGATGGAGCTGTAACCGCGGATGACCACGTTCACGGAAGCGCCCGGGTCAGTCGTGGTGGTCGAAACCTGCATGCCGGCGACCTTGCCGGAAAGGGCGGTGGTCACGTTGGTGGCATGCTGGCCGGCCAGCTCTTCGTTCTTCACGGTCGTCGCCGCGTAACCGAGGGTCTTCTCGGAACGGGTTATACCCATGGCTGTCACCACGACTTCATCAAGCGTCATGGTATCCTCCTCCATGGTGACGTTCATCTCACGCCCGGTCACCGGGACTTTGAGAGACTTCATGCCGAAGAGGTAGAAGGAGAGGGTTTGTCCTTGCCTTGCGCTGATGGCGAAAATACCGTCAGAGCCGGTGACAACGCCCAATGTCGTGCCGTCCACGACCACGGAGACGCCGGCTACCGGCTCACCGTTCTGGTCGGTGACAGTGCCGGTTACCTGCTGTCCCTGTGCGTAGGCTGCCGAGAGGACAGCCAGGAGGCACGCCAAGAACAGTTTTACTTTTTTCATAAGCATAAACGTTGGTTAAACATAATAATTGACTGATAGTTATCTTCTGATGCAATATTCACTGCAAAACGGTCCTTTATAAGTGATGTTCAAAAAGATGAATGAGAAATACTTCAATTACAAATCAACAGTCATGACAATTGCATACATCAGAGTAAGCACGCAGATACAAACCTGCCAGGGCCAAAGATTTGAAATAGAAAACTGGAGCGTCCGCAGCGGAATCATCATCAACCGCTGGGTGGAGGAAAAAGTGTCCGGAATGAAAAACCTCCACGAAAGAACACTGGGTCGGACGCTTGTAAAAATGAGAAAAGGGGACATGTTGGTCTGTACGGAACTGTCCCGGCTCGGGAGGAACATGATGATGGTCATGTCCATCCTAAATTACTGCAGTGAAAAGGGAATCCGGATACGGTCCATCAAGGACAACTTTGAGTTGTCCGAGACCATTCATTCAAAAATCATTGCTTTCGCTTTCTCCCTGGCGTCTGAAATTGAAAGGAATCTGATCTCCCAGCGGACCAGGGAGGCTTTGGCCGCGAGGAAGGCGGAAGGAAAAAAACTGGGACGCCCCTGTGGAAAAACGAAGCAGCGGATCCGTTTTGAGGAAATGCTCGACGACATCCTCCGGATGCGGGAGGACAAGTTACCTTATAATATCATATCGGAGCGTGTAGGAATCCATCGAAACACGCTTTGCAGGTACCTGAAAGAGCAGTCAAACAAAGAAAAATGAATAAATAAAAATTTTTAGTTTAAAATTATAAGGGGCGTCAAACTTTCGATTTGAAAGAAATAATGCCCTTATTGTAAAATGATTATTTTAAACAATCCCGAGTATTCTTTATGAATTGCAAGGAATGAATATATTACAAGATTTGCATAATTCGTTTTTGTTTTATTTCTTTGCAACTTGAATAGTAGTGAAAAGGACCGTTTTGTGTTGCTTCTAACCTAAAAGGTAACAAATTACTATCAAATAAATTTATGTTTAACCAAAGTTTCTTGCTTATGAAAAAAGTAAAACTGTTCCTGGCGTGCCTGCTTGCCGTCGCCACGACGGCGCTGTACGCACAGAACATCACCGTCAAAGGCACGGTTACCGACGCCTCCAACGGTGAGCCCGTGACGGGCGCTGCCGTCGTCGTGCAGGGAAGTGCCACTTCCTACGCATTGACGGACGTTCAGGGTGCTTTCTCCATCAACGCTCCGAGAAACGGTGTCCTCGTCGTCAGCAACATGGGTTACAAGACCCAGTCCGTCGAGGTGAACGGCATGACCGTCGTCAACATCGCCCTCGAGCCGGATGCTGAATACCTTGACGAAGTCGTCGTCACGGCCCAGGGCCTGACCCGCAAGCAGAAGGCCATCGGCTATTCCGCCCAGGTCATCAACGATGAGAAACTGAACATCACCCACGCTCCGGCTCTCGGCAACGCCCTGGCCGGTAAAGTGGCCGGTGCTCAGTTCTGGGGATCCGCCGGTTCCACCTTCAATGAAGGCCGTATCATCCTTCGTGGTCCGACCTCCTACAACTCGCAGGAAGGTAACGAGCCCATCTATGTCATCGACGGCGCCATCACCGGTTCCGGTTCGGTGAACATGGACGATGTGGAGAGCATCAACGTCCTGAAGGGACCTGCCGCCACCGCCCTGTACGGTTCCCGCGGCGCCAACGGTGCTGTCATCATCACCACCAAGCGGGCTCAGGAAGGTTCTTCCTTCGTTGAGTTCACCCAGACCACTGCGGCCGAAGTGTTCTATGACCACCTCAAGTTCCAGAAACTCTACGGTGGTGGTTCGATGGCCGCTCAGGCTTCCTCCCAGTATGCCAGCGCCGGCGGTAACGTCGACGTGAACGATCCCGTCTGGTGCTTCACCAACAACGGTATGAAACTCGATGACGGTACCTTCATCTATGACTACGGTGAGGATGTGAGCTGGGGTCCGCGTTTCGATGACAAGACCCTCTATCGTACCGCCCTCTCCTGGGATCCTACTTCCGAATACTACGGCAAGACCGACACCTGGAGCTATCGGATGAATCTCCGCGACCTGACCCGCGTCGCCTGGACGAACAACACCAACGTCGCCTTCACGAAGGCCACCAAGGGCATGAACACCCGTGTGTCGTTCAGCAACGTGGACCGTCCCGGTATCTTCTACAACTCCAAGGCCGTCCGCCGTTCCTTCAGCATCTCCACCCAGCTGAAGCCCACCTCCTGGCTCAACGCCGACATCAGCTACCGCTATCGCTACCGCAACAACCAGAACGCGGAGCAGGAAGGTTATTCCGCCAACGGTAACTACATCTGCGACTTCGTGCAGTGGGGTCACACCAACGTGGACATCTCCCAGCTCAAAGACTGGCAGCGTCCCGACGGCAGCTGGCGCACCTGGAACATCGTCAGCAAGGATAACATCGCCGCCAACTTCCATGACAACCCGTTCGCGGTGATGGAGAAGTACACCTACTCCAGCACGAGCCAGAACCACCTCCTCTCCGGTGACGTCTACGCCACCCTCCCGTACAACTTCCGCATCGGCGCCCGTATCAACGAGATCATGTCCGGCTCCCTGTACAACGAGAGGAACAGCGAAGGCTCCATCAACTACGACCCGTATTTCCGCACCTATCAGACCAACACCAACGACCTCACGGCCCAGGGTTATGTGATGTGGAACAACCAGTATTTCGACAACCGTCTCGCCATCGAGGCCGCGGCCTTCGCCGAGTCCCGCCGCTATGACTACTACTATCTGAACAGCTCCACCAACGGCGGTCTGACGGTTCCCGGATTCTTCAACCTCGGCGCTTCCGTGAGCACCTACAGCACGAACAACAGCGAGACCCACTATCGCACCCGCTCGTTCTTCGGCAACGCCACCATCGGCTGGGATGACCTCATCTATGTGGACGGTTCCATCCGTTACGACCTTGATTCCCGTCTGCCGGTCCAGAACAACGCTTACCTTTACGGCGGTGCTTCCCTGTCCTTCATGGTCAGCAAGCTCATCAACGCCCCTTGGCTGAACTTCTGGAAGATCCGCGGCTCCCTGGCCCAGGTGGGTTCCACCCTCGGCGCCTACGCCGTGACCCCGGTTTACAGCGTCAACACCAAGTTCCACGGCCAGCCTACGATGTCCGAGCCTACGACCCAGGTGAATGAGAACATCCGTCCGACCATCTCCACTTCCTACGAGGTCGGTACCGAATTCAAGATGTTCAACAACCGCTTCTACGGTGACATCAACCTCTACCTCAAGAACACCAAGGACGACATCATCAACGCCGGTGTCATCGGTTCCTCCGGTTACAGCACCCGTACGATGAACGCCGGTCTCGTCCAGAACAAGGGTATCGAGATCCTCCTCGGCGGTACTCCGATCCGCACCAAGGATTGGGAGTGGAACCTGAGCGGCAACATCTCCAAGAACATCAACACCCTGGTCGAGCTCTTCGGCAACCCGGATGACGAGTACACCTGGTATTCCAACCGCTTCTATTACAACTACACCATCAAGTCCCGCGTGGGCCAGCCGGTCGGTATCATCCAGACGGATGCCCGCTGGACGACCAACGACGAAGGCAAGCTGATCCTCCAGAAGCTTTCCGGCGCCAACGCCGACGCGATCGGCGAGGTCCGTCCTGTCTGGGAGGTCAATATTCCGAAGGAAATCGGTAATGTCCAGCCTGACTTCACGGGCGGCTTCACGACCGACCTCCGCTTCAAGAGCGTCACCCTGAGCGCCGCGCTCGACTTCGTCATCGGCGGTCAGTTCATCTCCTGGACGAACATGTGGGGTAACGGTTCCGGTCTGCTTGAAGAGACCGCCGCTGTCAACCCGAAGGGTGTCAACGTCCGTGAGCCCGTCCAGGTGGGCGGTGGTGTCTATGTCGACGGTGTCGATGCCGACGGCAACGCCCTGTCCGGTTACATGGATGCTTACTACTACTACTACTACAAGTATCGTTATGGCAATGACTGCTGGCTGTACGACCGTTCCTACCTGAAGCTCCGCGAGCTCTCCATCCGGTATGACGTTCCCCAGACCCTCGTTGACAAGCTCAACATCGGTCTCCGCAATGTCAGCGTGGCTTTCGTCGCCACGAACCCTTGGCTGATCTATTCCGCCGCTCCGAACCTGGATCCTTCCGAGCTGGGTGGTGCTGAATACAACTTCCTGGAAGGCGGTCAGGCTATCTCGACCCGCACATTCGGTGTTACGCTGAAGGCTTCCTTCGGCGAAGGCCGTTCCCGTCGCTAAATTATGGTCAATTTAATTTAGGAGAATGTATATGAAAAAGATATATGCCCTTTTGACCTCTGCCGTGGTGGCCGCTCTGCTCGTCGGTTGCGCCAAGATTCACGATTTCGGTGATATCAACCTGAGCCCGAACTCCCCCTCCACGCCGTATACGAATTACATGTTCACACAGGCGCAGAGGTATTTCTACTATTTCGTCACGGGTAACGCGACCAACGCCTACGACCCTTGGCAGCAGCAGTGGAACGGTTATCTTGCCGAGTGCAAGAACAACCAGTACGGCCCGCTGGGTACAACCACCAACTACAGCGGCGGCAACACGATGTATCTGCAACCGCTGAAGAACCTCCACTACATCATCGAATGGAACGAAGATCCGGAGAAGAAGGATCAGCCGAATGTGGCGGCCCTCGGTACGTCGGCCAACCAGATCGCGGCCGCGAAGACCCTGATGGGCTTCTACTTCATGACCCTTTCCGACATCTACGGTCCGATCGTTGTCGACGAAGCCTTCCAGGGCGCCTCTGACGAAAACTGGAAGCCGAAGTACAACACCCAGCAGGAGGTTTATGAATTCATCGACAAGTCCCTGTCCGAGGCTTTCGCCCAGTTCGATGCGAGCGGCACCCTGGACGCCGCCGCCGACGCCAGCTTCGGTGGTGACATCTCCAAGTGGAAGAAGTTCAACGCTTCCATCCGTATGCTCGCGGCCATCAAGCTCTGCGACGTGGATCCCGCTACCGGCAAGTCCCGTTTCGCCAAGGCCTACAGCGACGGCGGTATGGTGAATGTCTCCGACGGTCTCTTCCACAAGCACGATGACCTGAACTGGAACATGATGTACTACTGGTGCAACCCGGATTATGCCGGTGCCGGTTTCGGCATGGCTCCGAACATGTACATCGTGGACCAGATGAAGGAGTTCAAGGATCCCCGTATGTTCAAATACTTCGATATCGAAGGCTACAAGGGCCCTCGTGACCCCGAAGTGTTCCCGCGTGACCAGTACACTTCCTTCTATGGCGTTCCGTTCGGCCTGGAGAGCAACACGGCCGTCAACAACTGGGTTGACTGCTGCGCTTCCATCAACAGCACGATGCTCGCCATGGACGCCGCTCTGCCCGTGATCACCGCCGCCCGCGTCCTCCTCACCGAGGCCGAGGCCGCCTATCGCGGATGGATCTCCGCCGATGCCAAGACCCTCTATGAGGCCGGTATCAAGTCCTCCTTCGAGCAGTGGGGCGCCGACGGTGCCGATGCTTACATCAGCAGCCCGGCCATCGCCTACAATGCCTCCAACGGTCTGGAGCAGATCGCCATCCAGCGCTGGATCGCCGGCTATCTCGCCGACGGTATCGAGGCCTGGTCCGACTGGCGCCGTCTCGACATTCCGAAGATGTTCGTCGGTCCCGAAGCCGCCAGAACCGGTAACACTCACTTCCCGTATCGTCTCGCTTTCTACAGCGGCCACGATCCTGAGCTGAACTCCGAGAATTACGCCGAGATCATCAAGAAGGACGTCCGCGGCGGTGAGGACACCGTCAACGGCCGCGTCTGGTGGGATGTCGCTGACAACACCGAAGGTGTCATTCCTGCCGAGAAGTGCGTTCCTTCCGTGGTCATCCCTCCGAAGTGGGAAGCCCGCGTGACCGGTACCCTGCAGTATGGTTTCTACTACTATTCCGGTGATCCGCTCTTCGAGCCTCACGAGGCCACCCTGTATGAGGATGTCAAGCATCCCGGCAAGTGGAAGATCGCTCCTTATGGTGACAATTCCGAGCTGCTGCTCGACTACGATGCGTCGGACAATTCCTTCTACTATGGTGCTCAGATTGTCGGTATGATTGACGGCTCCGCCGTCCGTGCCGCCGACTGGGATACCGACCAGGGTACGGACCATGCTGACGATCCTTCCTATCGCGGTTACTACGACGAGGAGGAAGGCGCCTGGCTCTTCATGACCATCTGGAGAGTTCAGAACGCCGAAGGCAAGTGGGGTCTGACCGCTTACGGTTACGATGCCCTCATTCCGAACGAGTAGTATCGGAACTTGACAAAACGAAGTCGGGCGACCCTTCCGGGCCGCCCGATTTTTTGTCATTCCGAGGAGGTCGAAGACCGACGAATGAATCTACTCAACCTCAAAGGAGAACTCCTGATAAACCGGCTTCCCGTCCTCGGTGAACCCTTCGGCGACCGCCTTGAATCGTCCCGCATAACCCGGGGTGTGGATTTCGATGCGGTAATCGGAGCCGGCGTCCAGGTTCAGGACGGGGTGCCAGTAGAGGAGCTGGCGCAGGTCCTGCCCCTCCCCTTCCGGAACGGCGCCGTTGTAGGCGACCGGATAGGAGACACCCTGGAAGTCCACCACGCGCACGTTGGCGGGGAAATGAAGGGCGGTCACATAGTTCTTCTTGGAAATGAAGTTCACCAGTCCGTGGAAGACGAACTTTCCGCAGACAAAGGGCTGCATATAAATGTCGACATCTTCGAGCAGCATCGCGTCGAAACCCAGAAGGGTGTTCATGTCGCTCAGGACAACGCCGTCCATCATCACGAGGATGTTTCCGGTCTTCTCGAACCTCGACTGCACGGCGTCCGAGATGACCAGCTGCAGCTCCCACTCGTCCTTCACCTTGCGGAGGCTGAGTTCCGGGATGAATTCCACCAGGATTTCCCGCACCGAGGGGAAGCGGGTGTAGTCGTCCAGGTGATACCGGCGGCATTCGACGGACTCCAGGAGGAGGTCCTTCCGGTGGGTCATGAAGGAGGTCAGCGTGTCGATGCGGAGAGCTTTTTCGGCGCGCAGCGCGGTCTTTCGGGATACGAGATCCTGCCGCTGGGACGTGCTCAGGCGGAGCTTGGGCAACGTCCCGGCATCGGGCCGGATGAACGGGCTTTCAAAGTCGATGTATCCTCCTTCCCGGTCCAGGTTGGACACCTCACAGACAATCTCCCGGTTTCCATAGATGTTGGAGGTATAATACCGGATGAGATCCGATCCGACGGCGCGGCCTATATAGAGGCTGGCGGGGTCTCCGGCCGTGGACAGCGTGGCGTCGGCATAGCTGTCTTCGCTGTCCATCATCGCCCCCTTGAGCCGGGCGGTGATGATTTCTCCGTCGTATTCCGTAACGGCCGCCGTGCCGGGTCTGGTCCGGACGCTGGCCGGAAGCGTATTCAGAAAGCTTTCCGGGGTGTTTTCCCGGGCGGCCGGGAGGAGGTCGTCCTCATGCCGGACGGACAGGCTTATCGACGCCTTCGGACCGGCGTTGCTGAGGATGAGGGCGGCCGTGGCATCTTTCGGAAGCCGCGTCCGGGAGGAAATCTGCAGGCTCCCTTCCGGGGCTGTTTCGGGGCGTTTCAGGGCGTCGTAGGCCGCTTCGTCCAGTAGCTCGACGCCGTCCGGAACACGGGCGGTGGAGGTGGTGTTGAAAACGGACAGGATGCGGGAACCGGCCATCCAGGGTGTTCCCTCCTCATCGGCGTTGACGGCGGTATAGGCGACGAGCCGGTAGGTGCCGGTGGGCGTGGTGACGGGAATCCGGAAAGATCCGGCGCCGCGGCCTTCCAGAAGGCCTATTTTGGCCGTACAGGCCGTTCCCCCTTCCGAGACGAGTTCCAGGTAGGAAACTGCGCTTTCGTTCGAAAAACGGCCGTTTCCGTCCAGACAGGTCAGGGAGCACCAGACGGCGTCTCCGGCGATATAGACTTCCCGGTCAGTGGAGACATAGATGCGCTCCACGGGAACGGCGGCCCCCGCCAGGATGCAGGCGGAAAGAACCCAAGTCGTGATGATCAGCTTTTTCATAATTCGTCCCAAAAATCAGGCATGTCCTGGGTTCCGCCCGCGGCGATGCAGTCATAGCAGGAGGCCCATCCCCAGCCGTACGGGCCTTTCTCCGTGTCCCCGTCCTCCAGGTGGTTTTCCACGAGCGGCATGTATCCCATGTCGTAGAAATCCAGCCAGTAAGGCTCCCCCGGTCTGGCCGGCCATTGCTTGGGATAGGCCAGGTCATACAGGTTGAACGGACGCGTCAGCAGGTATCGGCTGTCGAGCCAGGCCCGGGCGGAGGAGGAAAGGGCGACGGTGACAAAGCCCATGACCATCTGCTCCGGATCGGTTTCGCAGCGGAGGTTTCCGGCGATTTCTCCCGGATTCGGGGTGAAGAGATTGTCGCCGGACTGCGTGCTCTCCTCCAGGTGGCTGAGGAATTTATACGTGTCCTTGTCGATGGTGCGGGCCTTCACCTGGATGCTGTAGCGCCGGTGGTTCCGGTTGTCATACCGGGAGAAGGAGTGCAGAGGGTAATTCTTCAGGGCGGAAGCGGACATTCTCGTATAGTCGAGGGGAATCAGCGTGCCCGGATTGACACTCTTCCAGCACCAGTAGCGGTCCCAGGTGGTAAATATACGCTCCGAGACCTGGTTGGTGGCGGGATCGTATTCATAGGACGGATAAAGATCCGCATGGAACCGCCAGGTTTCGTCGAAGGAAAGGAGGATATAGCCCGTCGCGTCGGAACCGCCCTCCAGGGATACGAGGACCGAGACGGTCGTCTTGTCGTACTTGAAAGTGATGTTCTTGATGACGGGCGGGGCCAGCGGCTTGACCCAGTCGCTGGAATACAGCCGGTCCGCCGTCTGGATGCATACGCGGTATTGCCGGTCGGCCGGTGCGTTTTCCGTAGGGAGGGTGTATTCGGTCATGGGGACATAGGAGGTTGTCAATCCTCCGGAAGAGAGTGTCCCTTCATAGACGTTGCCGCCGTCATCTTCGGCCCAGACGCGTTGGACCGGGATCCGGGTGCTCCCGTCGGCATGGTCGGGCCACAGGGAGACCATGGTTCCGATCCGGACCGTGGAGGTTTCTCCGACCAGGACGTTTCCGTCCACCACGAGAACCCCTTCCGGAGCGTCCTCAAGATCCGGCTGATAAGGATAGATGCAGGCCGTCGCCAGGGAGAGGACGGCAAGGAGGGTCAGAATCTTTTTCATCAGAACAGGATGTTGAGGTTGACGTACGGAATCTGGGTGGCGAACACCGACAGCATGTAGCCCTTGGCGCTTCCGTCGTTCTTGAAAAAGACCGAGTACGGATTCTTGCGTCCGGTGACATTGTATACGCCGATGGTGATCGTCGTGTGGAAGGCGGCCTTCAGGTAATGGCCGGGGTCGATGTTGAAGGCGACGTCGGTCCGGAAGTAGTCCGGAATCCGGAAGGAGTTGCGCTCGGCGTAGGCCATGCGCCACTTGCCGCCGTACCAGTACATGCCGAGGGGCACCGTGACCGGCCGGCCCGTGGAATAATCCACGTTCACCGAGAAGCTGTACCGATGCGTCAGGGCGAAGTTCGTAACGAGCTTGAACTCGTGCGGTTTGTCATAGGGGGCGTTGTACCAGCCGCCTTTGGCGATGGTTTCATTGCCGCGGTCCTGCATTTCCTTGAGATGGGCGCGGGAATAGGTGTAGGAGAGCCATCCGGTAAGTTTTCCGGTGGTCTTCTTGGCCATCAATTCCACGCCGTAAGAGCGGCCGTACACCGGGAGGAGGTCATCGGCCAGGTCCGGGTTCATGGACAGCTGCGCGCCGGGCTTGTAATCCAGGGCGTTCCGGGTGTTCTTGTAATACAGTTCGGCGGATAGGTCGATGCCGGTGTTTAGTTCCGTCCAGTACACGCCGCCGGCGCCCTGCCAGCCCCAGGTGGGTTTGATGGCGGCGTCGCTGAGTTTCCATGTATCCATCGGCGAGACCGCGGAAGTGTTGGAAATCAGATGGATATACTGGGTGAGCGAGTTCAGTCCGGCCTTGAAGGAAAGGTTCTCCGCCGGCGAGTATTTGGCGGCGAGACGCAGGTCGGGAATGCCAAAATAGGTCGACGCGTCCTTCAGGGCGAAGAAGGCGGAAACACGGACGCCGCCCTCCAGGGAAAGCTCATCCGTCGGCTTCCAGGTGTCGGAGAGATAGAAGGCCGGCTCTTCGGCGTTTTCGCGCTTCAGGGTTCGCGCCTTGACGATGGACTCGGCCCCGAACGGAGTCAGGATGCCGGGATCCAGCATGTAGTGTGTCATGTGGAGGCCCCAGGCAAGTTCGTGGTGGAGGCCCAGCTGCCGTTTCCGGTCCATCCGGACGAAGACCTGGCGGATGTAGGTGTCCAGGTCGTAGGCGCCACCTTCCCATTCATGGGCGGCCAGGCGGTTCGTATACCGGTCGTAACCAGCGCTCAGTTCAGTACGCCCGATTTTCGACCTGTGCTTCCAGGCGAGGGAAGCATTCACGTTGTTGTATCGGAAAGTGGTGTCACCGCCGAATGAGAACCGGTCGTTGGCGTAATAGCCGTACACATGGAGGGAATTGTTCGCATCAAATCGGTGGGTGAAGCCCAGGTTCGCGTCCGCGAATCCCGCCGATCCGCCGGCGTAGGCGCTGTTTTTCGGCAGGCGCTTCATGATCCAGTCGGAATAGGTGATCCGGCCGCCGGCATTGATGGAGGTCTTCCCCTTGACAATCGGGCCTTCCACCTGCAGCCGGCTCGTCAGGACGCCGATGCCGGCGGAACCCTTCCACTGCTGCATGTCTCCGTCCTTGGACTCCACCTTGAGGACGGAGGACACGCGGCCACCATATTCGGCCGGAATCGAGCTCTTGTACAGCTCCACGTTGGATACGATGTCCGGGTTGAAGGCGGAGAATATGCCGAACAGGTGCGTGGGGTTGTAGATGGTGCTGCCGTTGAACAGGATGAGGTTCTGGTCGGCGCTGCCGCCGCGGACGTTGAAGCCGCCGGAGGCCTCGCCTACGCTCTTTACGCCCGGAAGAGTGAGGACGGCTTTGATCACGTCCCCCTCTCCGAAAGCCGACGGAATCTTGTTCACCGTCTTCACGCTCACCTTTTCCACGCCCATTTCCGTGTTCCGGTGCTGGGCCATGCTTTCCGCCGAGACGACGGCTTCCTTGAGCATCGTCACTTTCTCCGTCATCATGACATTCAGGCCGCCGTCGGACTGGACCATGACGCGGAGGGCGAGATCCTCCTTTCCGTCCGCGCTGAAGTTCAGGACATTCTCGCCGCCGGGAAGGTTGATGGAATAGTTGCCGCGCCGGTCCGTCCGCGTGTAGCTCTTCGTGATGTCGTCAAAGACGACGACGCCGTACATGGGTTCGCCGGTTTCGGCTTCCGTGACATTCCCGTGCACGCTTTTCAAGGCGTTGCCCTTGTCCATGGCCGGATCGCCGATGGTGTAGACTTTGTTGCGGTAGGTGGCGAGGGCGGGGGTGTCCACATATTGGACCGTGGTCGTATCTTTCTGTTTTTCAGCAAAATAACCCTCCGGGAGCCCCGTTCCTGTGCCGGGTAGGTCAGCCGTGGTGACGGCGCCGAAGACCGGACTTTCCGAAACGGTGCGCCAGCGGACGGAATCGACATTCAGGATTGGTTCACCCGCCGGCACTTTCAACATTTTTTTCAGCGTGCGGCCGCTGATTTTCCGGACAGCGCCATTCTCCAGGACGAAATAAGCCTCCTCCAGCTGGAAGAAATTGGGGATTGTGGGGCTGTAGTCTTCCTTGTCTTCTCCGATGCTCCGCCAGGAATTGCCGTTCGCATCGAACCGGAGGGTTTTCTTCACCCGCCTCAGAAGGGGCTTCTGTCCGTTCCGAATCACTTCGAAGAAGCCTTCCGGCGCTTCCTTCCAGCCCAGGTACTGCAGGTTCACAAACAGGGTGTTCCCCATCGTGAACCAGGCCACTTGGTCCGTGTAGACGACTACGGCGCTTGCGTTTTCCAGCGGGCGGACCTGCAGTTCGTTCATATAGGCGTCCACGTTCAGGGAGATGTCCTCGTACTGCTTGCCGTTGTACCAGACCGTACCCTTCTGGAATGCTTTGTGGTCCCAGAAATAGGTCCCGTTGTATTTGAACGGGTAGGTGCCCGGCAGCTTGCCGCGGAAAATGCCCGAGAAAACGGCCGCGTCGTTCTCGCTTTGCGCTGCGGCCGTTCCGGCCAGGGAGAGCAGCGCCAAAGCGATGAGAATCATTCGTTTTACCATAGGAAATTGTTGAAAGGATAGCGGCCGGCATGGATTTCCGCCACCATCTTGTAAAGGTCGTTCCTGAGTTTGTCGATGCCGATTTTCTCCTTGGCGGAGATGAAGATGCACGGGGTCTTCTCCTGGGCGATCCAGCTGTTCTTGAGCTCGTCCAGGGTCCGGTTCCGGGCCTCTTTCGGGGTCAGGGAGAACTCGTCATAGGGTTCGTAGGTATAGGCGTCGACTTTGTTGAATACCACGAAAACGGGCTTGTTCGCCGCGCCGATGTCCCGGAGCGTCTGCTCCACCACCTGCATCTGCTCCTCGAAGTCGGGGTGCGAGATGTCCACGACGTGCACGAGGATATCGGCCTCCCGGACCTCGTCCAGGGTGCTCTTGAACGCTTCGACCAGCTGCGTCGGGAGCTTGCGGATGAATCCGACCGTGTCAGACAGCAGGAACGGGCAGTTCTCGATGACCACCTTCCGGACCGTCGTGTCCAGGGTGGCGAAAAGCTTGTTCTCCGCAAAGACGTCGGACTTGGCCAGAAGGTTCATCAGGGTGCTTTTGCCTACGTTGGTATAGCCGACGAGCGCCAGGCGGACGAGACTCCCCCGGTTGCTGCGCTGGGTGGCCATCTGCCGGTCCACTTTCTTCAGATCCTCCTTGAGCTTGGAGATGCGCTGCTTGACGATCCGTCGGTCGACTTCAATCTGGGTTTCTCCCATGCCGCCTCGGGTGCCCATGCCGCCGCGCTGCCGCTCCAGGTGCGTCCACATGCCCGCGAGTCGCGGAAGCATGTAGTTGTAATGCGCCAGTTCCACCTGCATCTTCGCATAGGAGGTCTTGGCCCGTTGGGCGAAGATCTCCAGAATCAGGCTGGTCCGGTCGATGACGTCGCAGCACTCGATGATCTTTTCGATGTTGCGCTGCTGGGTCCCGGTGAGTTCGTCGTCGAAGATGACGTACTGGATTTCGTTCGCCTCGCAGTATTCCTTGATTTCCTGAAGTTTTCCCGTGCCGATGTAGGTGGCTTTGTCGGGCCGGTCCATGCGCTGCATGAACATCTTGTCCCCGATGGCGCCGGCCGTCTCCGCCAGGAACTGGAGCTCGTCCAGATACTCCTGGACCTTCCGCTCCCCTCCTTTTTCGAGAACCACGCCTACGAATACGGCTTTTTCGGTCTTATATTGACTCATACCTTCTTCTAAATCACATCCTTATTATAACCTTGCAAAAATACGCAATATTTTTCAGCGGTCCGATTTTTCGTTGTAGATTTGCAGAAAAATATTGCGATGGTTTCTTACTATACCGAAGACACGAAATTCGCCTTCAAGGAGAAGCGGCTGACCAGCCGGTGGCTCAAGTTTGTGGCCGAGAGCGAGACCAAGCGTCTGGGCGACATCTCTGTCATATTCTGTTCTGATAATTATATTCTGGATGTCAATATAAAATATCTGCAACACGATTATTATACAGACATCATCACCTTTGATTATTGCGAAGGCGACCGCCTGTCCGGAGACCTTTTTATCTCTGTCGATTCGGTCCGGGAGAATGCTTCTTTCTATGGTGTCGAGTTCGCGGATGAACTGAACCGTGTCATCGTTCACGGCCTTCTTCACCTGATCGGTTATGACGACCACACGGAGGAGGATATCGCCGTGATGCGGGCCAAGGAAAATTACTATCTGTCGCAGCGTCCGCTGGTATGACTTCATCGTATGACATCATTGTCGTCGGCGGGGGACACGCCGGCTGCGAGGCGGCTATGGCCGCCGCGTCGCTCGGCTCGTCCGTGCTCCTGGTCTCCCCCGACCTGAACGGCTTCGCCAAGATGTCATGCAACCCGGCCGTAGGCGGAATCGCCAAGGGACAGATCGTCCGGGAGATTGACGCGCTCGGCGGCTGGACCGGCGTCGTGACGGACGCCGCCACCCTTCAGTTCCGGATGCTCAACCGTTCCAAGGGCCCGGCGATGTGGAGTCCGCGCGCTCAGTGCGATAAACTGGCGTTTTCGTTGAAATGGCGTGATGTTCTTCTAAGTTGTTCTAAATTAACGATTTACGCGGATTTTGTCGAAAATCTTCTCTTTGAGAATGGCGTTTTGGCGGGCGTCCGTACGATTACCGGGGCAATTTTCAAATCTCGGGCGGTTATTTTGACCGCCGGCACCTTCCTGAACGGCCGGATGTTCATCGGCCCGCACTCTTTCGAGGGAGGCCGGATCGGTGAGCTCTCGGCTTACCACGTGTCCGACCAGCTCGCCTCCCTCGGAATTCCGACGGCCCGGATGAAGACCGGCACTCCCCCGCGAATCGATGTCCGCTCGGTGGACCTCTCCAAACTTCCGGTCCAAGTCGGCGACGAGCATCCGGCCCGCTTCTCTTTCCTGGACATTCCCTCTGCGATTCAGGCGGATGCTCCTCAAATGAATTGTTATATCCTTCATACGAACGAAGCCGTCCACGACATTCTCCGTTCCGGCTTTGACCGCTCTCCCCTCTTCACGGGACTGATTCACGGCCGTGGCCCTCGTTACTGCCCGAGCATTGAAGACAAGCTTCGGACTTTTGCTGACAAGGATTCACACCAGCTTTTCCTGGAACCGGAAGGGCGGAATAACTTCGAGTATTATCTGCAGGGCTTCTCCTCCTCGCTTCCGCTGGATGTGCAGTTGAAGGCGCTGCATGCCATTCCCGGTCTGGAGAAATGCGTGGTGTTCAAGCCTGCGTATGCGGTTGAGTACGACTATTTCGACCCGCAGTATCTGAATTATTCTCTTGAGTCTCGTGTGATTGACGGTCTCTTCCTGGCCGGTCAGGTCAATGGTACGACTGGTTATGAGGAGGCTGCCGCGCAGGGTCTTATGGCTGGAATCAATGCGCATCGAAAGCTTTCCGGAGAGGAGCCATTCGTGCTTCGTCGTGACCAGGCTTATATCGGTGTCTTGATTGATGACTTGATCAACAAAGGCGTTGACGAACCTTATCGGATGTTTACTTCTCGTGCCGAGTATCGCATTCTGCTGCGCCAGGATAATGCCGATTTCCGTCTGACAGACCTTTCGTATTCGATAGGCCTTGCCTCTGAAGAGCGTTACGCTGCAGTTTGTCGTAAACAGGATCAGGTTTTTTCGCTTCTGGAAATCTGTGAGAACAAGAAGGTGAGGGCTGATCATGTCAATGATTACTTATCGGCTGTTGGTTCCGCTCCCCTTTCTGATTCCCGTCGTTTGGCCGATCTTGCTTCTCGCCCTGAGCTTTCCCTGCCCGACCTTCTCCAAATTGTTCCATGTGGAACATTTTCACCAGAGGTTGTGGAATCCGTCGAAATCTCGATCAAGTACGCTGGCTATATTGAGCGCGAGAAACAGCAGGCCGAAAAGAACAATCGCCTGGAGTACATCAAGATTCCCGCAGACTTTGATTTCGATAAAGTCCAGAGCCTCTCCATCGAATGTCGTCAGAAACTGAAGCGCTATAAGCCCTCCACTATCGCCCAAGCCTCCCGAATTTCCGGAGTCTCTCCCGCTGATATCTCCGTCCTGCTGGTCTATTTCGGACGGTAGACAAAGCTCGATTTGTTCCACGTGGAACAAGCTCCTTTTCTTCTTTTATCTGTGAAATTAAGTTCGGAGAGCGAGGAGGTGTCCGGGGGACTCCGCTTCGCTCCGGCCCCTCCCAACGTCTCCTGCGTCATTTGCTGCGCAAATAACTTGTATCCGTCGGGCCCCTCCCCCTGCCCGTGTCCGGGGGTGGACACGCCCCCGGACACCCCCTCGCTCTCCGATAGTTTACGTTAGCCCGCGGCATCAGAGAAAGATATAGACCTCGAGCGACTTTTTTTCGGAGCTCGAGGTCTATATCTTTCTCCGCCGAGGGCGGGAGAGTTTTCGAAAAGAAGTGCCAGAAAATCCGTTTAGAGCGATTTATAACCGCTTGAGGGCCGCTTTGATGAGGTCTTCGACTTTGGCGCCGGGGTTGTCCTTGAGGATGGCCGGCATGACTTTGTTGATGTTGGCTTTGGTGAAGCCGAGCATAACCAAAGCCGTCGTGGCCTCGTCGACCAGGGCGTTTGTATCGGCCTTGAAGATGGAGGGAGTATCGGTGCCGGCGCCTTTGACTATCTTGTCTTTGAGCTCCAGGACCAGCCTCTGGGCGCTCTTGAGACCGATTCCCTTGACGCTTTTAATCCGGTTGATGTCTTCCGCGAGGATTGCGTTGCGGATTTCGTCGGAAGTCAGGGACGAGAGCATCATGCGGGCGGAGTTGACGCCGATGCCGGAAACGCCGATCAGAAGGCGGAAGAGTTCGCGTTCGTCCTTGGTGGCAAAGCCGTAGAAGAGCTCTTCGTCTTCGCGGATATAGTGGTGGATATAGGCGACGGTCTGGGTCTGGAGCTGCATCTTTTCGTAGGTTTGCAGCGAGATGAGGATGCTGTAGCCGATGCCGCCGCATTCGAGGATAAGCTCGGTGGGCGTCAGTTCGATGATTTGTCCTTTAATGTAATCTATCATAACGCAAAAATATGTAAATTTGCAGACTTATCAAAGAAGTATGACGGTACAGGAAATCAGAAGTCTTTTCCCGGCGCTCGCGCAGGAAGTATACGGCAAACCGCTCGTGTACCTGGACAATGCAGCGACCGCGCAGCGGCCGGCGGCCGTGCTCGAGAAAGAGCGCTTGCTAGCGTCATCGGCCAATGCGAACATCCATCGTGCCGTGCACAAGCTGGCCGTGGATGCGACCGAGGAATACGAGAAAACGCGGGACATCGTCCGGGATTTTCTGAACGCCGGGAGCAGGGAAGAGATCGTGTTCACCTCCGGAACGACGATGTCCATCAACCTGGTCGCGTCCTGTTTCGGGGAGGCTTTTGTCGGGGAAGGGGATGAGGTCATCGTCTCCGTCGCCGAGCATCATTCGAACATCGTTCCCTGGCAGCTGCTCTGTCAGCGGAAAAAGGCCGTTCTCAAAGTCCTTGAGATTGACGAATTCGGCGGCCTACAGGTCGAGACCCTGGAAAAACTGATTTCTCAGCGCACCAGAATTATAGCTATCTCTCACATTTCCAATGTGTTAGGCCTTGTGAACCCGGTACGGGAAATCGTCCGGATTGCGCACGGACACGACATTCCGGTGCTTGTGGACGGCGCGCAGGGGAGTGTACACCAGGAGGTGGACGTCCAAGCGATGGACTGCGACTTCTACGCTTTCTCCGGACATAAGGTGTATGGTGCGACCGGTACGGGTGTGCTGTATGGGAAGAAGAAATGGCTCGACGCGATGCCGCCGTACATGGGTGGGGGAGAGATGATTGAAACGGTGCGATTCTCCGGGACGACCTTCGCTCCGGTGCCTGGCAAGTTCGAGGCGGGGACGCAGAATTTCAATGCCGTTCCCACGCTCCAGGAAGCGCTTCGGCTTGCACGGCAGTTCCAGCAGGATCCGGAGGTTGCGCAGAACGAATGGGCGGTCACGCATTATCTGACAGAGGCGCTGTCGGCCGATCCTCGGATTCATCTGTATGGTGTTCCCCGTGGAACACAGGTGAAGGTCCCGCTGTTCTCCTTCTCCGTGGAAGGAGCGCATCACGAGGACCTGGCGCTGATTCTGGACAAAATGGGCGTCGCCGTCCGTTCCGGCCAGATGTGCGCCGAACCGCTGATGGACCGCTTCGGTGTCACGGGCATGCTCCGGGCGAGTTTCGCTCCGTATAATACGATGGAAGAAGCGGAGTATTTTGTGAAGTGTTTGCATAAAGCGATCTCGATGTTGATATGACTTTAGAAGAGAAAAAACAGGCGGTCATCGAGGAGTTCTCGATGTATGACGAATGGCTGGACAAGTACGAGTACCTGATCGAGCTGGGAAAGACTCTGGAGGCCTATCCGGAAGAGGAAAAGACCGAGGAGAAGCTCATCAAGGGCTGTCAGTCGCGCGTATGGCTGGACTATGAACTGAAGGACGGAAGGCTGTATTTCCGGGCCGACAGCGACGCCATCATCACCAAGGGCATCATTTCGCTGCTCATCAGCGTCTATTCCGGCCGCACACCG
>JAEEGK010008179.1_pt1 | contig 24749 bp, 20 predicted proteins | sample 8958771 | NCBI WGS metagenome assembly JAEEGK01 (sample SAMN16246547, study PRJNA631951) | gut metagenome | biome: gut microbiome; feature: rumen; material: SC-attached | host: Bos | place: Iran: Karaj | collected 2018-10
CCCAAGTTGCAATTTATAAAAGCTGAAATCTATATAGCTTAATTTATAGTGTGTCCGCCAAATAAAAAGAATCCGCTGCAAAATTGTACCGACGTGTAAAAGACACATGAAAAGGGGATGGCGAACGTGCATTAGAAAAACAAGATATTCATGCGACGTATGCGTGACAGGCCTTGAGGGCCCCCTGGAGGAGGGGAGGAGTATATACCATTTAGCGGCCAGGATTGGTGGTGGGAAATGAGTGTGTTTTTAAAGTGGGTTGTGATATAATATTACGCAGGTTATATAGGTGGGAAAAGACTATGAAAATTGGTGGGCGAAAATTGAAATTAAAGAGCAACAGTGCACTGGCTATTGCGGCAGGGTGTGCTGTTGCTTTTATGTTTATTGCTACAATTATAAGTGTGGCATTGTATAGACAGAGGATGAATGAGGCGGCCCAGCTTTTGCAGGAGGCCAAGTACACTCAGTATGATTCTTATGTGGTTATGATTTCATCAGATGATGAGTCAGACTTTTGGCAGGAGGTTTATCGTTCGGCTTCAGAGTATGGCAAGGAGCATGGTGTATATGTAGATTTGCTGTCGGACAATGCCAATATTCCATACTCTAAGGCTGAGCTTTTGGAGATGGCAATCAGTTCTGGTTGTGATGCAATTCTTTTGGAGGGAGATGAGTCGGAAGAGGTTGAGGCACTGTTAGATAAGGCCAAAAAGGAGAATATTCCTGTTATTTCCATGCAAAGCGATGTGAAGGTTGAGGACCGTATCAGCTTTGTTGGCGTTAATAACTATTCTATTGCCAATCTTTATGCTTCTTCGATAATTGAAAACGGTGTTGATGGAAAAGTCATGGTTGTCAGCAGCTCCGGCAATTCTTTAAATGGCACCATGATTGCAAATAATATCCAGGAGACTCTAAAGGACAGGAATTATACAGCCGGTTCCTTTGAGTATGATTTGCGAATAATTGAAAGCGATGACGCTTTCGCAACAGAGGAGTACATCCAAAATTTATTTAAGGACAATGATTTGGCACCAGTAGTAATCTGCCTTGATGAGGTTTCTACAGCATGCTTTTATCAGGCTGTAATTGATTACTATAAGGTAGGTCAGATTTCTATTTACGGCAACTATCATTCACCAACAATTTTGACCGGTATTAAGCAGGGGGTTATCAAGAGTACGGTAACCATAGATGCTTCAAGCATTGGCCAGGCAGCGGCAAAGGCCTATGTAGAGTATCGTGATTCTGGCTATGTTTCCGACTACATCAACGTTGAGGCTAAGAATATTGATCAGTTCAACGTTGATGACTTTATAGAGGAGGTGGCAGATGAGCAGAATTAGACTCGTATCACTTTCTCTTAGAAAAAAGATGATTATGGTATTTTGTATGCCTACCATCTTGCTGTTTTTGGTTAATATGATGCTGTACTTTGGTACATCGAGCATGCTGGATTCTCTGAATGCAGTCTATGCCAGTAATACAACCTTGAATGAGCTTTCCGATGGTTTGGAGCGAGTGCAAAATGCAACCACAGGCTACCTTGATACCAAAACCAGTGATTCATTGGAACAGTATTATACTTACCAGCAGGATTACGCTAATCTTATTCATAGTCTTGCAGACAACAATGATGAAAGCGAGACTCGCGTAATGGAGCGAAACATTAAGCGTATGTCCTTGAATTATCTGGAGCTTACCAATCAGGCGGTGGAAAGTAAGCGTGGCGGTAATGTTCTTAAGTACAAGAGTATCTACGAGGAGGTTACCAGGCTTCATGGATATATCAGCAATAATATTACTGCCTTGAACAATATGCAGTTTATCAATAACTCCAAGTCCTACGGTTCTATGATGGGAGCCCTGCAGACACTTGAAGAGTTAAATATTATGACTCTGGTTGTCATCAGTATTGCAAACCTTGCCTTCGTAGTTTTGATTGCATCAACTATCACTGAGCCTCTTATTAAGCTGGCGGCTACAGCCAACAATGTTTCCCAGGGAGACTTTGAGGTTGATTTGCTGCAGGTTAGGTCCAATGATGAGGTTGGTGTCGTTACAAGGGCATTTAACAAGATGGTTGTTTCCATCAGGGCTTATATCGATAAGCTTACTGAGTCCATGGAGGTGGAGCGCAAGCTCAAGGAAAACGAGCTTATCATGGAAAATCATGTTAAGGACGCGGAGCTTAAATACCTTCAAGCTCAGATTAATCCGCATTTTTTGTTTAACACTTTAAATGCCGGAGCCCAGCTTGCTATGATGGAGGGGGCTGATAGGACAAGTAACTACATGCAGCGTGTGGCAGATTTCTTCCGCTACAACATCAAGAAAAATAAAGATGTGGTTACTCTAAAAGAAGAGATTGAGTTAGTAGACATATATATTTATATTATTAATGTCAGGTTTGCAGGTGAAATCCAATTTGATAAAGACATTGACGAGAAGCTTTTGGGTGTCAGTATGCCAAGGATGATTTTGCAGCCTATCGTGGAAAACTGCATTAATTACGGAATTAGAAATATTGACTGGGCCAAAAAGATTAAGCTTTCAGTTTATGGTCTGGAGAATTATATTTGCGTCAGCATAAAGGACAACGGAATCGGAATGGAGCAGGAAAAGATAGAGCAGGTTCTTGAGGGACGCTATCAGAGCGACCCAAGCAAGTCGGATTCCAATGGTGTTGGATTAAACAACTGTATTGAGCGATTAAATATCTTCTATGAAAGAGATGACGTTTTAGATATAATTTCTGAAGGCGAGAATATGGGTACAGAGATAATTTTGTATCTTCCCGAGGAGTAACAGATGTACAAAGTAATGTTAGCAGACGATGAGGGTATAGTTATTGATTCCCTCAAGTTTATAATTGAAAAAGAATATGGCAGTATGTGCGAGATTCGCACGGCAAAGACTGGCCGACAGGTTATAGAGCTTGCCGAGGAGTTTCAGCCGGATATTGCTTTCATGGATATTCAGATGCCGGGTATCAATGGTATTGATGCCATGCGAGAAATCCGAAGGTCCAACAATCATGTGGTTTTCATAGTAATGACAGCCTATGACAAGTTTGATTATGCCAAGGAAGCCATTTCTCTTGGGGTACTGGACTACCTTAATAAGCCGGTTAGTCGTGAGGCTATTCTTGCAGTTCTTAAAAAGGCCATGATGAGAATCGATGGCGAGAGAACTAAGCGAAGCAATGATTTAAAGGTCCGAGAGAAGCTTGAGACTGTGGTACCTATCATTGAAAACGGACTTATTCAGGATTTGCTTTTTAAAGAATATTTTAAAGAGGATATTGATAATTACAAAACACTTCTCGGTATTGATTCGGAGTACGGCTATATGGCCTGCATGGTTTTTGGTCGCGAGCTGGTGGGCAACTACATGACAAGTGCCGTTGCAGCATCAATTCAGGCTCAGAAAGCATACCGTGAGATTCACACCATTACTGAGGATTACATAAAGGGTATCATAGGAGCGGTTATGTCCAACAAGATTCCTATCCTGATTCCCTGTGAGACAGATACCCTTGCCTATAATGAGCGCAACCAAATCGTAGAAAATGCCAGAGCACTTTGTAGAAAGCTGGCGGACAGATTTGATATGGATTTTCGAGTGGGCTTTGGGTCGGTGAAGCCTTTGGATAGAATGTCCGAGTCCTATGAGGAGGCCAATTCTGTGCTTATTGCCAACACAAGCCATGTGGCCCATGTGGACGATATGCCGGTAGCGTGCCAGTATGAGGAAAACTATCCAATGGAGACAGAGAAGCGCCTGTTTGACGAGATTACTTTGGGCAACACCAACGAATCCGTTGCCATAGCGGCTACATTCTTTGACTGGATGGAGACCAACTATGCAAATGACAACGACAGTATCAGGTTGAAATGCCTGGAGTTCGTACTTTGGGCGGAGCATCTTGCCTACGACAAGACTGGTCGAATGTACGAGTTTAGAAGCAGGGCCAACTACCTGTCAGAATTGATGAACTACAAAAATCTTTCTGAGGTTAAATCCTGGTTTACAGAAAAGATTAAATCAGCTGCTTTCTGGGTTTCAAACAAACAGGAAGAGCAATCTATGAGCGTAGTCAACAAGGCAAAGCAATATATCGATGAAAACTACATGAAGGAGCTAAATCTTGATGATGTATCCCGTGTGGTTAACATTAGCTCATATTATTTCTCCAAGGTCTTCAAGGAGGAGACAGGAGAAAACTTCATAGATTATTTGACTAAGCTTCGAATTAAGGCGGCCAAAAAGCTACTTAAGACAACTAACAAATCTATGAAGGAAATTTCGGCTGAGGTAGGTTATTCAGATCCTAACTATTTCTCGAGAAACTTCAAGAAATATACAGGTAAAACACCTACGGATTACGCTAAGGGATAGTATTGGAGGGTATAAAAACATGAAGGGTAATGTAAAGCGGATTGCAGCGCTTATGCTTATGTCTGGCCTGCTTTTGTGCGGCTGTGGAAATAGTGGCGCGAACCAGCAGGAAGAAGAAACAGGTGAAGGCGATGTTATTGAGATAGGCATGTGCTTCGATTCCTTTGTCATTGAACGTTGGGAGAAGGACAGAGATGTATTTGTTGATACAGCAGCATCTCTTGGAGCTACAGTAAATGTTCAAAATGCTAACGGGGATGTAGAAAAGCAGATTGAACAGATAGATTATCTGATAGACAAAAACGTAGACTGTCTGGTGGTGATTCCAGTAGACTGCATGGCACTAAAGGATGTGCTTAAAAAGGCAAATGATAAAGGTATTCCGGTGGTATCTTATGACAGACTTATTGGTGAAGGATACTCAGATTTGTATATTTCCTTCGACAACGAGGAAGTAGGCAGGATGCTTGGCCAGGCGATTGTAGATTCAGGAGCCAAATCAGTAGTGATGATTTGTGGTCCATTGACAGATAACAATGTACCTCTTGTAAATGATGGTTTTACAAAGGTAATGGAGCAAAACAATGTTCAAATTTTAGATACCTTCTATTGCGAAGGCTGGAAGGCAGAGCTTGGTGGTGCTTACGTATATGAAAATGGTAGCATTATCCAACAGGCAGATGCCATCATGTGTGGCAATGATGATTTGGCGGCATCGGTTATCAGAGCCTTGGCCGTTAGTAGGCTTGCAGGGGTTAAGCCTGTTGTAGGTCAGGATGCTGACTTGCCAGCATGTCAGCACATAGTGGAAGGTACACAGCTTATGACTGTTTACAAGCCGGTTGGAAAGCTTGCGGAGCAGGCGGCACAGGATGCGGTTAAGCTTGCCAAGGGTGAGGCTATCGAGACTGAGGCTGTTCTTTCAGATGGTATAGTGGATGTGCCTTATGTTGCAGTTGCTCCAGTGGCGGTTACTGCGGACAATATGGACAAGATTATCATAGAAGGCGGATTCCACACCAAAGAGGATGTATACATGAATATCAGCGCGGAAGATACTGAGACTAAGGAAAAGCCTTGATTTATGCGGGATTTAGCGTATGCTCTAGCATAATTTTGTAATTGGATTATAGGACTAGCACAAATTTGTGCTAGTCCTTTTTAATGCTCGAAAACGATTTAGACAAAAATGTACAGAAAGTGACAACCATTTTAAGAACACAAAATGATATTCTCTTTTTAGAACAAAGGTAGCTATTCAAATCCACGGAAATAGCTATCGAAATACACCTAATGAAAGGGAGGTTTTCACAGAGATGAAAAAGAAATTATTAAGTGTACTTTTAACAGGTGCTATGGCAGCTTCAATGTTTGTAGGCTGTGGTACTAGCACAGCAACAACAGACAATGCTGGCTCAGGCGCAGCAACAACAGAGACAACAGAGGATGCTGGTGGAAGCACAGTTGCTGGTGGAACAAAGGTTGGTGTAGCAATGCCTACAAAGGACCTTCAGAGATGGAACCAGGATGGTGCTAACATGCAGAAGGAGCTCGAGGCTGCTGGATACGAGGTTGACCTTCAGTATGCATCAAACGATGTTCAGACACAGGTTTCTCAGATTGAGAACATGATCAACTCAGGATGTAACGTTCTTGTAGTTGCAGCTATCGAAGGCTCATCACTTGGTGAGGCTATGGATATGGCTAAGGCTCAGAACATTCCAGTTATCGCTTATGACCGTCTTATCATGAACTCAGATGCTGTTTCTTACTATGCAACATTTGATAACTACAAGGTAGGTCAGGTTCAGGGTCAGTACATTATCGATCAGTTAGATCTTGATAACACAGACAAGACATTCACAATGGAAATCACAGCTGGTGATCCAGGTGATAACAATGCTGGTTTCTTCTATGATGGTGCTATGGACCTTCTTAAGCCATACATTGAAAAAGGAACAATCGAAGTTAAGTCTGGTCAGATTGATTTCGCAGACGTTGCTACAGCAGCATGGGCTACAGAGACAGCTCAGTCACGTATGGAGAATATCCTTTCTTCAAATTACGCAAAGGCTGATCTTGATATCTGCCTCTGCTCAAATGACTCTACAGCACTTGGTGTTGAGAACGCACTTGCATCAAACTACAACGGCAAGTATCCAATCGTAACTGGTCAGGATTGCGACGTTGAGAATACAAAGAACATGATCGCTGGTAAGCAGTCTATGTCAGTATTCAAGGATACACGTACACTTGCTTCTCAGGTAGTTAAGATGGTAGGTCAGATCCTTAATGGCGAGACAGTTGATGTAAACGATAAAGATACATACAACAATGGTACAGGTGTCATTCCTTCATTCCTTTGCGAGCCTGTATTCGCAGACAAGGATAACTATAAGGAACTCCTTATTGATTCTGGTTACTATACAGAGGATCAGTTGAAATAATTACAATTGATTTTCCGAGCGAAGCGAAGGAAACATCGATTGCCAAGAACCGCTTCCGTGGAGCGAAGCGAAGCACATAATAAGCGGTTCTTCCCGTTAATTGGGAAAAGAAAAATATATAGGGCGAGCCTGGCTCGCCCTATTTTAAAGAAGATATGCCACAAGAACGGCCGTAGGCTTTTTGATGGCGGTTCTTATATTTTTTAGTAATATGAGAATAATTTGAAGAGAACAAAATGCAGCTATTTGGCACTCAGGTTGCTGGATAGCTAGAACAAATAATTACATTTTGAGGGAGGAACAACAAGTGGGAAATACAATACTTGAGATGAAAAACATCACCAAAGAGTTCCCAGGAGTAAAGGCCCTTGATAACGTTAATCTGGTAGTTGAAGAAGGCGAAATTCACGCTTTAGTTGGTGAGAATGGTGCCGGCAAATCTACTTTGATGAATGTATTAAGTGGTATTTATCCTTATGGTACTTACACAGGAGATATCGTTTACAAAGGCGAGGTATGTAAGTTCCAAAAGATTAAGGACTCAGAGGAAAAGGGAATAGTTATTATTCATCAGGAATTAGCACTTATTCCTTACATGTCAATCGGGGAGAACATGTTCCTTGGAAACGAGCAGGGTAGCAAAGCTCGTATCGATTGGGACAAGACATACGCTGAGGCAGACAAATATCTTAAGACAGTTGGTCTTTCAGAAAGCAGCCGTACCTTGATTAAGGATATTGGTGTTGGTAAGCAGCAGCTTGTTGAAATTGCAAAGGCTCTTGCTAAGCATGCAAAGCTTCTTATTTTGGATGAGCCTACATCTTCTCTTAATGAGACAGATTCAAGAGCACTTCTTGACTTACTTCTTGAGTTTAAAAAGCAGGGAATGACATCAATCATCATTTCTCATAAGCTCAACGAGGTATCTTATGTAGCAGATAAAATCACAGTTATCCGTGATGGTTCTACAATCGAAACACTTGATAAGAATGTAGATGATATTTCTGAAGACAGAATTATCAAAGGAATGGTTGGTCGTGAAATGACAGACCGTTTCCCTAAGCGTCATGATGTACACATTGGCGACATTGCAATGGAAGTTAAGGACTGGACAGTTTACCATCCACAGTTCGAAGAACGCAAGGTGGTTGACGGCGTATCAATGAACGTTCGCAAGGGCGAGGTAGTTGGTATAGCAGGTCTTATGGGCGCTGGCCGTACTGAGCTTGCAATGAGTATCTTTGGTAAAGCTTATGGTACAAACATTTCTGGTCAGCTCTTCTTGAACGGCCAGGAAGTACAGCTTAAAAACATCAAGGATGCTATCAAGCACAAGATTGCTTATGTTACTGAGGATAGAAAGGGTAATGGTCTTATCCTTACCAATCCAATCAAGGTTAATACTACTCTTGCAAACCTTGGCTCACTTACAAGTCATCGAGTAATCGATAAGGATAAGGAGTATTTGGTTGCAGAGGACTATAGAGATAAGTTAAAGACAAAATGTCCTACAGTAGAGCAGAATGTTGGTAATCTTTCAGGTGGTAACCAGCAGAAGGTTCTTCTTGCAAAGTGGATGTTTGCAAATCCAGATGTACTTATCTTGGATGAGCCTACTCGTGGTATCGACGTTGGTGCCAAGTACGAGATATACTGCATTATCAATGACCTTGTAGCAGCTGGAAAGTCAGTTATCATGATTTCTTCCGAGCTTCCAGAGGTACTTGGTATGGCAGACAGAATTTATGTAATGAACGAGGGCAAGATGGTTGGTGAAATGTCAGGAGCAGAGGCTTCTCAGGAAAGCATCATGTCTTGCATCTTGAAGTCATAGAAGGGAGAGAAAACATGGGTTCAAACATTGGTAAAACATTAAAAAAATACACCATGGTAATCGCCCTGGTGGTAATTGTTGGTATTTTCTATATAGGTACAAAAGGAACAATCCTTTTGCCACAGAATGTCAACAACTTGCTTTCACAGAATGCTTATGTATTCATTCTTGCAACAGGTATGTTGCTTTGTATTTTAACTGGTGGTAACATCGATCTTTCCGTTGGTTCGGTTGTATGTTTCATCGGTGGCGTTGGTGCTCTTTTAATGAGCAAGGGCTTTAATGTAGTAGTTGCAGTAATAGCAATGCTTGTTTGCGGATTGCTTATTGGTGCATGGCAGGCCTTCTGGGTTGCTTATGTAAATGTTCCACCATTTATTGCAACACTTGCCGGTATGTACGCCTTCAGAGGATTATCAAATGTAATCCTTGATGGTCACGTAGTTGCTATTTCAAATACAACATTCCTTAATGTATTTGGTGGTGGTGCTGACTGCTATATTCCAGATTTCTTTGGTGGCGGAGGATTCAATGTTACCTGTATGCTTGCAGGTGTCATTGGAGTAGCAATATTCGTTATCAACGAGTTTAGAGCTCGTATTTCTGCCAAGAGAAAAGGATACTCAACAACAAGTACAGTTGCATTTATAGTAAAGCTTGTATTGGTATCAGTTGTAGTTCTTTACATGGCTTTCAAGCTTGCAGGATATAAGGGTATTCCTACATCACTTATCACTATTCTTATTGTCGTATTGGTTTATCACTACTTTACAACCAAGACAACAATGGGTCGTTACCTATATGCTGTTGGTGGTAATGAAAAGGCAACACAGCTTTCAGGTATCAATACAAAGAAGGTATACTTCTTTGCTTATACAAACATGGGATTCTTAACAGCTATTGCTGGTATCCTTACAGTTGCACGTGCAACAAATGCTCAGCCTACTTATGGTATGTTCTATGAAATGGATGCAATCGGTGCCTGCTTTATCGGTGGTGCATCAGCTTACGGTGGAACAGGTTCTGTATTTGGTGCAATCGTCGGTGCCCTTCTCATGGGTGTTATCAACCAGGGTATGTCAATCATGGGTGTTGATGCCAACTATCAGAAGGTAGTAAAAGGTCTTGTACTTTTATTAGCAGTAATCTTCGACGTTGTATCTAAGAGAGAAAAGAAGTAGGAAGGAGGAGCAAAATGGGAGACAAAGTTTTAAAAGTTATAAAAGAAAATACAATGCTCATTGTACTAGTTGCAGTTGTCCTCTTCTTTAATTTCACAACTAAAGGAATGATGCTTCAGCCTAGTCAGTTCAATGCATTAATCACACAAAATGCTTATGTATATGTACTTGCAACCGGTATGTTAATGTGTATGCTTACTGGTGGTAACATCGATCTTTCTTGCGGTTCATTCGTATGTTTGGTAGGTGTTATAGGTGGAAAAGTAATGGTAGAAAAGGAAATGCCAGTTATTGTTGGTATTTTAGTAATGCTTCTTGTAGGTGTTATCTATGGTGCATTACTTGGTGCTATTATTGCTTATGTTAACATTCCACCATGGATTGCAACCTTGGCAGGTTTCCTTGCTCTTAGAGGTTGGGGCGTAGCACTTATGAATGGTGCATCTAACATCAGCCCACTTCCAGCATCTTTCGTTACTGCTTTTACAGGAAAGCTTAACGATTTATTTGGAGGTCCAATAATCGGTGGTGTTCAGTACAACATGACAAGTATTGTTGTTGGTATCATCATCAGCGTTGTAGCAGTATTCCTTCTTGTAAATGGTCGTGCTACAAAGCTTAAAAAAGGATATCAGGCAGACAGCTTACTTTCAGTAGTTGTTAAGTCTGTAGTTATTGTGGCAGCAATTATGTTGTTTGCGTACAAGCTTTCACTTGCTGGTGGTATTCCATTCTCACTCCTTTGGGTGGCAGCAATCGTCGTATTATACAGCTTCATTACATCAATGACTGATTTTGGACGTTACTTCTACACAATCGGTGGCAATGCTGAGGCAACTCGTCTTTCAGGTATTGATACCAAAAAGATTATGTTTATTGCATACCTTAACATGGCAGTACTTACAGTTGTATCTGCATTCCTTACAATGGGACGTTTCCAGGCTGCAAACTCAACAGCTGGTACAAACTACGAGATGGATGCTATTTCAGCCTGCGTAGTTGGTGGCGTTTCTGCTTACGGTGGTTCAGGTACAGTATTTGGAATGATCATCGGTGCTACTCTTATCGGTGTTATCAACCTTGGTATGTCCCTCATGGGCATCGATGCCAACTGGCAGAAGGTTGTTAAGGGCGTCGTTCTCTTAGGAGCAGTAGTATTCGAGATTCTTAATAACAAGAAGAACGCAATTAAATAATGATATGGGAGTCGAAAGAATCTTTCGCCCCTTGTATCATTCAAATTGCGAAGTAAATATATTTTACTTTCTTCATTTTATTCTCTATAATTTTTTCAAAAGAGCTCACAGCATGCTGTGGGCTCTTTAGCTTTGTGAGAAAAAGAATATAACTATATCTAGAAATTTGGGTTAAGGTAAATAGTTAATTCTGGATGGAAAAATTTTGGTGAGTATGACTTTTAAAGATTTTTTTAATTGTCATACTCATTTTTATTGAAAAAAATATTAATAGATGAAGATAAGTATCAGTTTAGAGCGGATTTTAAAGAGTCATACTTTAATTTGTTGATTTTTAAAAGAAAAAAGTATGACTTTCATATATAGCTAAAAGTCATACTTCAAGTTTTAGCATGGTATAAAAGTATATGAAATTGTATGGGGAAAATGATTATATTTTATAAGAAAAGAAAAATTGATAACCCAAGAAATTTAAAAGAATATATATAACTTGTATAATTGATTCCAACTTGTACACTGAAAACTAACTTGTACACTTGAACAAATCCCGAATATTCAACAAACAACCTCAAATAAATACAACTTGAGCTATAAAACATACAAGTTGTATCCTTATAATAGTTGTTAATGACTTCATGTGAGGGGAAGGAGTAGTCATTCATATAATTTGATGGATGAAAATCTTAAGCGTGAAGTTGGGTTTTGTTGATTGGGAGGTAATCAATTATGAAGACACAAGAAAATTACAAGTTTTGGTTTTGCACAGGCTCTCAGGATCTTTATGGGGATGAGTGTTTAGCACATGTTGCTGCGCACTCAAAAGAAATCGTTGAGACATTGAACAAGTCAGGAAGACTTCCATTTGAGGTTGTATGGAAGCCAACTATGATTACAAACGAAGTAATCAGAAAGACATTTAACGAAGCAAACAATGACAGATCTTGTGCAGGTGTTATCACATGGATGCACACATTCTCACCTGCAAAGTCTTGGATTCTTGGACATCAGGAGCTTAGAAAGCCTTTATGTCATCTTCACACTCAGTACAATCGTGAGATTCCTTATGAGACAATGGATATGGATTTCATGAATGAAAATCAGGCTGCTCACGGTGACAGAGAGTATGCTCACATTCTTTCACGTATGGGAGTTGAGCGTAAGACTATCGTTGGCTACTGGCAGGATGCCGAGGTGCAGGATAGGCTTGCATCTTGGATGCGCACAGCAATCGGTATTTTAGAGTCTAGCCACATTCGAGTTATGAGAGTTGCCGACAACATGAGAAATGTTGCAGTTACAGAAGGCGACAAGGTTGAGGCACAGCTTAAGTTTGGTTGGGAGATTGATGCATACCCAGTAAATGAAATTACTGAGGCAGTTGATGCTGTTTCTCAATCAGATGTAAACGCTCTTTTAGATGAATACTATGATAAGTATGAAATTTGCCTAGAGGGAAGAGATCCAGAGGAGTTCAAAAAGCATGTTGCTGTTCAGGCTCAGATTGAGCTTGGATTTGAAAGATTCCTTGAGGAGAAGAATTATCAGGCAATCGTTACTCACTTTGGTGATTTAGGCGGTCTCAAGCAGCTTCCAGGTCTTGCTATTCAGCGTCTTATGGAAAAAGGCTACGGTTTTGGCGCAGAGGGTGACTGGAAGGTTGCTGCTATGGTACGCCTTATGAAGATAATGTCTGCTGGCATGAAGGATGCAAAGGGTACTTCAATGTTGGAGGACTACACATACAATCTTGTTAAGGGCAAGGAGGGAATCATCCAGGCTCACATGTTGGAGATTTGTCCATCTATTTCTCAGGGACCAATCCAAATTAAGGTGCAGCCACTTTCAATGGGTGACAGAGAGGATCCAGCCCGCTTAGTATTCCAGTCAAAGGAAGGCAAGGGAGTTGCAACATCTCTTATTGATTTAGGCACACGCTTCCGTCTCATCATTCAGGATGTTGACTGCAAGAAGGTAGAGAAGCCACTTCCAAAGCTTCCTACTGCTATCAATTTCTGGACTCCACAGCCAGATTTCTACACAGGCACAGAGGCTTGGCTTCTTGCTGGTGGCGCTCATCATACAGCATTTTCTTATGATCTTACTTCTGAGCAGATGGGTGACTGGGCTGCAGCTATGGGAATCGAAGCTGTCTTCATCGACAAAGACACTAAGATTCGCGACTTCAAGAGAGACCTTGCTCTTGGAAATCTCGTTTATGGTAAATAATATTACATTATCAGGTAATAAAAGGGATTGTGGTAAATGCAGTTTAGAATTAAAATCAATTTTAACGTGGAAGCCACGTTGAAAAATAAAGGTACAGCTTTGACTTGGGGGGACCCTTCATCAAGGCAAGGTTAGAAAAGGAGATTTAAAATGAAGTTATTTGTTGACACAGGAAAAATCGAGGACATTAAGAAGGCAAACGATCTTGGAGTGATTTGTGGTGTTACTACAAACCCATCTCTTATCGCTAAAGAAGGCGGCCGCAGCCAGGAAGAAATCCTCAAGGAAATCGCTTCTATCGTTGATGGACCAATCTCTGGCGAGGTAAAGGCTACAACAGTTGATGCAGAAGGTATGATTAAAGAAGGTCGTGAAATCGCAGCTCTTCATCCAAACATGATTGTAAAGATTCCTATGACACTTGAAGGTCTCAAGGCGGTAAAGGTTCTTTCAGCTGAGGGCATCAAGACTAACGTAACTTTAATTTTCACAGCTAACCAGGCTATTCTTGCTGCAAATGCCGGTGCTACTTATGTATCACCATTCCTTGGCAGACTTGACGATATCAATCAGCCAGGTATTGAGCTTATCCAGGATATTGCAGATATCTTTGATATTTATGGTTATTCAACAGAGATTATCGCAGCTTCAATCCGTAATCCAATTCACGTGCATCAGTGTGCACTTGCTGGAGCAGATATTGCTACAGTACCATACTCAGTAATCGAGACAATGTCTAAGCATCCTCTTACTGATGCAGGTATTGAGAAGTTCCAGAAGGATTACATTGCAGTATTTGGAGAATAAAACTAGCGGCTTACACTAGTTTGAGGCTCGCTGGTTACGATCTCAAGCCTGAGATATTGTCTCACCTGCGACAACATTCAGAGCTTGATATCTACCAGCTATTTAAACAAAGTTTGAGGCTCGCTGGTTACAATCTCAATGTAGATTAAGGCGCTTTTATGTAATAACGTATTTTTTATAATGGGGGTCTAATTTATGAACATGAATGAAATTATCGCAGAGGGCAAAAAGACAGCTCTCGGTATTGAGTTTGGTTCTACACGTATAAAAGCAGTACTTGTAGACGAGGACAACAAGGTTATAGCTCAGGGAGACCATGAGTGGGAGAATCACCTTGACAATGGTATTTGGACATACCCTGTTGAGGAGATATGGTCAGGTCTTCAGGACTGCTATGCCAAATTAAAGCTTGATGTTAATGACAAATATGATGTCAAGCTTACCAAGGTTGGAGCAATTGGTTTTTCCGGAATGATGCACGGCTATCTTGCATTTGATAAGGATGACAACCTTTTAGTTCCATTTAGAACATGGAGAAACACTATCACTGGGCAGGCAGCTGCAGAGCTTTCCAAGGAGCTCAACTTCAACATGCCACAGCGATGGAGCATTTCTCATTATTATCAGTGCATTTTAAATAAAGAGCCACATGTTAAAAACGTGGCATATTTCATGACACTTGCCTGCTATGTGCACTACAAGATGACAGGCAAGAAGGTTGCAGGCGTAGGTGAAGCATCAGGTATGTTCCCTATCGATTCAAAGACTTGCAAGTTTGACAAGACTATGATCGATAAATTCAATAAATTGGCAGCAGCTCACGGAATCACTACAAACGTAGAGGATTTAATGCCTCAGGTACTTGTGGCAGGTGAGGATGCAGGCACACTTACAGCATCAGGAGCCAAGCTTCTTGATCCAACAGGAGAGCTTGAAGCAGGTTGCCCACTTGCTCCACCAGAAGGTGATGCAGGTACAGGTATGGTGGCTACCAATGCTGTTTCAGTTGGAACAGGTAATGTTTCAGCAGGTACTTCAGTATTTTCGATGGTTGTTATGGATAAGCCTTTGTCAAAGCCTTATGAGGAAATTGACATGGTTACAACTCCAACTGGTGAGGACGTAGCTATGGTTCACTGCAACAACTGTACATCAGATTTGAACTCATGGATTGGAATCTTCAAGGAATTCGCTGACACTTTTGGTGTGGAGATTTCAATGAATGATATCTATGGTACTCTTTATCGCAAGGCTCTTACAGAGGATGCCAACTGCGGCGGTGTGTTATCATACAACTTCTTTGGTGGTGAGCCGGTAGTTGGAGTAAACGAGGGTCGTCCAATGATTGTTAGACAGCCAGATGCCAAGTTTACACTTGCCAACTTCATGCGTTCTAATCTTTACGGAGCATTGGCAGTACTTAAGGTCGGCAATGATATCCTCTTAAAGAAGGAGAATGTTAAGGTTAAATCAATCACAGGTCACGGTGGATTCTTTAAGACAAAGGGCGTTGGTCAGTCTGTTTTAGCGGCGGCTTTAAATGCACCAATCACTGTTATGTCTACTGCAGGCGAAGGCGGTGCTTGGGGTATGGCAGTGCTTGCCAACTTCTGTATTAGAGATGACAAGACCATGAAAATGCAGCAGTATCTTGATGAAAAGGTATTTGCTGGCCAGGAGTCTACAACTATGGAGCCAGATCCGGATATGGTACGTGGCTACGACGAATATATTGAAGGTTACAAGAAGGCTTTGGCTGCAGAAGCTGCAGCTGTAACAAACTGGAAGTAATACTACTGAAATTTGTTACACTCTCAAGCCTGAGATATTGTCTCCGGTAACTAAAAATGTTACCTTAGATAACACTCAGAGCTTGTTGGTTACAATTGCAGGTTTATTCAAGTCTGTACAGTTGAGGCTGCTTAGGCTACTAAGGCCGAGAAATAACTAGGAGATTTTTGAGTTTAAGTGAGCTCGTAGCTATAAATCTCTGAGTGTTACTGAAAGTCACATGTTAGTGACTGGAAGTAATACTCAGGATTGAGAGCGTAACGAGCGGGCTAACGTAAAGATTAGGAGAATTAAATATGTTAGAGGAACTTAAGAAGCAGGTATACGAAGCAAACATGGAGCTTCCAAAAAGAGGGTTAGTAACATACACTTGGGGAAACGTTTCAGGCATTGACCGCGAAAGCGGAATCTTTGCTATCAAGCCTTCAGGTGTTGAATACGAGGACCTTAAGCCAGAGGATATGGTGCTTGTAAATCTCGACGGAGAGGTTGTAGAGGGCAAGTATAGACCAAGCTCAGACACAGCAACTCATTGCGAGCTTTACAAAAAGTACGATAACATTGGTGGCGTAGTTCACACTCATTCTACTTATGCAGTAGCTTGGGCTCAGGCTGGTCGAGACATTCCATTGTATGGTACAACTCATGCAGATTATTTCTGCGGCACAATTCCTTGTACTAGAAACCTCACTCCAGAGGAAATCGATGAGGCATACGAGGTTAACACAGGTAAGGTTATAATTGAGACTTTTGAAGACAGAGATATTAACACAAAGTATGTGCCAGGCGTTATCTGCAAAAACCACGGCCCATTTACCTGGGGCAAGGATGCAGATCAGGCAGTTTACAATGCGGTAGTTCTTGAGGAAGTTGCCAAGATGGCTCTCTTTACAGAGCAGGTTAATCCACAGGTTGCACCTGCACCAGACTGCATCCGTGACAAGCATTTCAATAGAAAGCACGGTGCAAATGCTTACTACGGACAAAACTAAATATTAATTTTTTGACCCTAGGGGACGGAGTCAGTGGTTCATTTTGAACCATGAACTCCGTCCCCTAATTTTTTTGACCCGCTAACCCCGTCCCCTAGGGTCAAAATGGCTATTGACATATACCCACAGGGGGTATATATTACAAATAACAAATATACCCATAGGGGGTATGTGGCAAACCTGGTATAAGAATAATGATTTTTATCTTTAATGGAGTCTAAGGCATGGAAAAGAAAATAAATAAAACTAAAGAGCGGCAAAAGCAGATGCTTTCCACTGGCATGGAGCAATGTGATTGTTGTCATACAGGAAAGCATAAGGACAGAGATGACAAGGAAAAGCGCGATCTTATGAATCGCTTGAAGCGAATAGAAGGTCAGGTCCGTGGCGTAGAGGGTATGCTTGACAACGATTGCTACTGCATAGATATTCTCATGCAGGTTTCTGCAATCACCTCTGCCTTAAATAGCTTTAACAAGGTGTTGCTTTCCAATCATCTCAAGACCTGTGTCGCAGACAATATCAAAGCCGGCAACGAAGAGGTGGTTGACGAATTAGCCAAGGCTTTGCAAAAGCTGATGAAATAAAAGTAGAGTAGGGAGTAAAAAAGTTATTCCAACTAATTTACTCTAAAGATTTAACTTGATATTAGTATGAGGTATCAAAATGGAACAATATAATGTTACAGGTATGAGCTGTGCTGCCTGTCAGGCTCGAGTTGAGAAGGCTGTCTCGGCTGTGCCGGGAGTGGATAGCTGTGCTGTCAGCCTGCTGACCAACTCCATGGGTGTGGAGGGCAGTGCTGCTCCAGAAGAAATAATAAAAGCTATTGAAAGTGCCGGATATGGTGCCAGCTTAAAAGGAAATAATAGCAAAACCGAAGGTCAGTTTCAGTCACCTGATTATGAGGATGAGTTAAAGGATAACGAAACTCCCAAAATCAGAAGAAGGCTTGTGGCCTCACTTATTTTACTTATTCCATTAATGTATGTAAGCATGGGACATGGCATGTGGGGCTGGCCTGTGCCAGGATTTTTAGATAATAATCCAGTTGGCTCAGGAATCTACCAGTTGATTTTGGCCGGGCTTATTATGGTTATCAATCAAAAGTTTTTTATAAGTGGATTTAGAGGTCTTATTCATAGAGCTCCTAATATGGACACTTTGGTGGCCATGGGCTCGGCTGCATCATATATTTATAGCGTTTATGGTTTGCTTGCAATGACTATGCATCAGTTGAATGGAGATTCAACAAGTCTCCATAAGGCTTTTCATGATCTATATTTTGAATCTGCGGCAATGATTCTTACTTTGATTACAGTAGGCAAACTTTTAGAAGCAGTTTCAAAAGGTCGCACTACAAATGCTCTAAAGGAATTAATGAAGCTGGCTCCTAAAACAGCAGTTTTAATTAGAGATGGTGTTGAAACTGTAGTGCCAATTCAACAGGTAAAGATAGGTGACAGATTTGTAGTAAAGGCAGGAGACAACATTCCCGTGGATGGAGTTGTCATAGAGGGCGATGGTGCTGTGAATGAATCTGCCCTTACCGGTGAGAGTATACCGGTGGACAAGGCGCTTGGTGATATAGTCTCAGCTGCCACCATCAATGAAAGTGGATATTTAATATGTGAAGCCACCAGAGTTGGAAAGGATACAACCCTTTCCCAGATTATTCAGATGGTAAGTGATGCGGCTGCCACCAAGGCACCTATTGCAAAGATTGCCGATAAGGTTTCTGGAGTGTTTGTTCCAGTGGTTATCGTAATTGCGATAATTACATTTATCATATGGCTACTGGTTGGCCAGCCATTTGGATTTGCTTTGGCAAGAGCAATTTCTGTTCTTGTAATCAGTTGCCCTTGCGCTTTGGGACTCGCAACGCCTGTAGCCATCATGGTTGGAAACGGCATGGGGGCTAAGCACGGCATCATGTTTAAAACTGCAGAGTCTTTAGAACAGACGGGAAAGGTACAGATAGTCTGCCTTGATAAGACCGGCACAATCACAAAGGGTGAGCCAAAGGTTCTTGGTGCTTTCCAGGACGAAGGTGTAGAGGATATTGATCTTCTCAGAGTAGCCTTTGCACTTGAAGCAAAGTCCAATCACCCATTGGCAAAAGCAGTAGTGGAGTACGGTTATGATTTGGGACTGGAGCCTTTGGAGGTTGAAGGTTTTAAGTCGTTATCAGGCAGTGGCCTGACAGCAATCCTTGATGGCAAAAAGATATACGGTGGAAATCTGGAGCTGATAACCAACTATGTTTCAATTCCACAGAAGGCAATCAGCCTGTCAGATAGACTTTCAGAAAATGGCGAGACCCCACTTTTCTTTGCCAATGAAGATAGATTTCTTGGAATTATATCTGTTGCAGATGTTATAAAGGACGATTCTTCAGAGGCAATAAAGCAGCTTAAAAATATGGGTATTCACGTGGTTATGCTCACAGGCGACAATGAAAAAACTGCAAGAGCAATCGCAGAGGATGCAGGAGTGGATGAAGTAATTGCTGGAGTTAAGCCTGAGGGTAAAGAGGCAATTGTTAAGAAGCTTCAGGAGCATGGTAGAGTTGCAATGGTAGGCGATGGAATAAACGATGCTCCGGCACTTACAAGGGCAGACATGGGAATTGCCATTGGTGCAGGAACGGATGTGGCTATTGATGCTGCGGACGCGGTTTTGATGAAGAGTCGACTAACAGATGTTGCAGCAGCAATTCGACTTAGCCGGGAGACATTAAAGAATATAAAGCAAAACCTGTTTTGGGCATTCTTCTATAATGTAATAGGAATACCATTGGCTGCCGGTGCATATATTCATGCCTTTGGTTTGACCCTTAATCCAATGATTGGTGCGGCGGCAATGAGCTTATCAAGCTTTTGCGTTGTCACAAACGCACTAAGACTAAATTTGTTTAACATTCAAAGTGTTAGAAAAGATAAAAAAATTAAAAATCAAATCACTACAAATATTGTAGAACCTAAGGAGGTAGAAAAGACAATGGAAATTACAGTTAAGGGAATGATGTGCCAGCACTGTGAGGCACATGTAAAGGATGCGTTGGAAAAGATTGCAGGTGTTGAGGAAGCTACTGCTAATCATGAGGCTAATCTTGTGGTTATCAAGACTAGCAAGGATGTAGCTGAAAATGATATCAAGGCTGCAGTTGAGGGTGCTGGGTACCAGTATTTTGGAATCAACCAGTAGAATTAGTAACAAAATTATTTAAAACGCCAAGAAATTGACAAAAAACGCCGGAAAAGACATAAAATATTCACACAACTGTCCGATAATAATTAATGTAGAGAATTTATCGAAAGGAGTGTGATTCAGATGAGAAAAGCATTTAAAGGAATACTGAGAGGTTATCTGATTATGGCGCTCCTGATCATTGGATGGCTTGGTTCAGCTAATGTTGTTGAGGCAAAACAGTCGACGAAAGCTTCTGATGAACCAAGGGTTATAGTGATAGACCCAGGGTATCAGCAGGAGGCCGCCAATGGAAAAGAGCCAGTTGGTCCTGGCGCTTTCAAATCAACTAGTGGTGTTATTAGTGGAAATATTGGGGAGGTTACTCAGTACGCTGAGTACGAGATGAATCTTGATATTGCTCGCAAGCTTGAAAAAATTTTGGTGGATAAAGGTTATACCGTTATCCTTACAAGATGTAGCAGTGACGTGAATATTAGCAATAGCGAAAGAGCTATGATGGCGAACACTGCTGAGGCAGATATCATGGTTGGTATTACGGCAAATAGCGACGGCTCCTTGACAGATGATGGAGTAGAAATTGTCTGTCAGTCAGAAGAGAATCCATACAACTATGGAAACTATGGCAGAGCAAGATTGCTTTCAGACGCAGTGCTAGGCTCATTAGTTCAGTCAACAGGCAATAGCAAAGGCAGCGTGATTGAAGATGATAACAGAACAATTATCAACTGGAGCGTTGTACCAACTACAATCGTTGAAGTTGGATCTCTTGCAAATGAAGCAGACGAGGAGTTGCTTGTTACCGATGAGTATCAGGAGAAGATAGCAGATGGAATCGCTGCAGGAATAGAGAGTTATTTCTCACAAAAGTAAATAAACTAAAAATATTTGAGCCAACTAGCGTCAGCTGGTTGGCTCAAAGTTCGTATTTGGTTTTTTTCTTGGTAATCTCATTCATGTAGGCTGCTGTAATAATACCAGTTGGAAGTGCAATAACAGCCATACCCATCAAGGCGGAAACCATTGTAATCAATCGACCAATTCCTGTAACTGGAGAGATATCTCCATAACCGATTGTGGTGATTGAAATGGTAGCCCAGTAAAGTGCATCGAAGAATGTATTAAACAAATCCGGCTCTAACTGGAACACCAGCATTGCTGATACAAAAATGTAAACAATAATAAGAATCAAAACTGCCAGCAACTGCTTTTTAACCTTGCGAACAACATTTGCAATGACTACCATTGTCTTGGAATATCTCACCAACTTAAAGACTCTAAAGAATCTGAAAAGTCGAAGCAAAGTAATTCGACTGGTCACATGGACGAAAAGATATATCACAGGCAAAATGGAAAGCAAATCAAATATTGCAAGTGGAGTCAAAACGTAAGCAATGTAAGCTCTGTAGTTTCTGTAACCCATCTTATAATCCGCTGTCCAAACTCTGGCAATGTAGTCGCAGACAAAAATAAAACTGGTTACCAGCTCAATCATATGAGTAAATATGTTTTCTGATTTTAATGTCATGGGCAGCAAACCTACAATAACCGCCGCCGTCATAAGCACGTCGTAGGCCCGGCTGGATCTGTCGCCTATGCTTGATACTTCAAGAACTTCATAAACTCTTTGTTTAATATTGTACATAACCTTCCCCTACATATTTCCCTTTATCAATGCCAACACACCCAGGATACCCAAAATTACAGTTAAGACACGGCACAAGAAAACAAAAATCTGGGTTTGACGTATCTTTACATTATTATGGACACCTGAATCATCAATTAAATCTGGTTTAAATTGATCTGCCATAAAACACCCCTTATAAAAAACAATACAGCTATTTATAGGTACATACTATCATTAAATTGTGAAAAAATTTACAAAGGAGAATTAGGTGATGATTAAACGGTTAGTTAAAACTGACTCGCCTTTTTTTATGATATATGATAAAGTGTATCTGTCTAGAAGACATGAGTATTGCTGAGATTTCTTTATTTTTCAGCAAGACACACTAATTAGGTAAAGACGGAGGAAATAATATGTTACCAGAACAGTCAATTGAATTTAGATATGACACACAGCTTCTTATTGAAGGCGAGAATCTTGACGAGGATGAAATCAACGATTACATCATCGAGAATTTTGTAGGAGACAGCCTTCTTGCAGTTGGTGATGAGGAGCTTATCAAGATTCACTATCATACAAACGAGCCATGGAAGGTTCTTGAATATTGTAGAACTCTTGGCGAAATCTATGACATCGTAATCGAAGACATGGATAGACAGGCCAGAGGTCTTCAAGGCTAGGAGACAAATAATACGAAGTATTAATTTGTGCCTACAAGGACGCAGTCCTCACCGAAAGGGATATATAATGACTGCGTCTTCCTGTTATATTATTTTGATATTAAAAGTGGAGTATAAATAATTAAGTAGTTAAAGTATTTTAAGGTATGAATAACGATAGTTTTGTTTTACGAGGAGGCATAGCCTTCTCCGATGGTCCTAACAGCATAGTGACTTACTACAGAGGATATGTAGTGTGTATGGATGGAGTGTGCATGGGAGCTTTCACCGAGCTTCCAAGCAAGTACAAGGCACTGCAGCTATATGATTATGGCGAGCGTCTGATTATCCCTGGTATGACAGATTTGCACGTCCATGCTCCTCAGTATACTTTCCGTGGAATAGGTATGGACGCTGAGCTTTTAGAGTGGCTCAGCACCTACACATTTCCAGAGGAAGCAAAGTATGCTGACATGGAGTATGCCCGCAAGGCTTATCAGTATTTTACAGAGGATTTGCGCAGATGCTTTACTACCCGTGCAGTCGTTTTCGGAACTCTCCACAACGAGGCTACCATTGAGCTTATGAATCAGCTGGAAAGCACTGGTGTAATCACTTATGTTGGCAAGGTCAACATGGATAGAAATGGCGGAGAGAATCTCCAGGAAGAAAGTGCAGAGGCATCTCTTGCTGCAACCACAGAATGGCTTGACCAGGTACAGGACAAATACGTAAATACGAAACCTATTTTAACACCTAGATTTATACCATCCTGCTCGGATGAGCTGATGACGGGAATAGGCAAGCTGGCAGAGGAGAAGGGCCTTCGCATTCAATCACATCTCTCAGAGAATCATTCAGAGATTGCGTGGGTTAAGGATCTTGTTCCAGAGTCAACTTGCTACGCAAATGCCTATGAAATGTTTGATACCATGGGTACAGCTCAAAGGCCAACAATCATGGCTCACTGTGTACACTCAGATGATAGAGAGATATCCATTCTCAAAAAGCACGGGGCATACGTTGCCCACTGTGCAGACTCTAACATGAATCTTACATCGGGAATCGCACCTGTCAGAAGATTTTTAGATGCAGGTGTAAATGTGGGACTAGGTACTGATGTGGCAGCAGGTTCTTCCATGAATATGGTCAAGACAATGCTCATCACTTTGCAGGCATCCAAGATGTACTATCGCCTTGTGGACGAAAAGGTAAAGCCTCTTACATTTGAAGAGGTATTCTACCTTGCAACAGCCGGTGGCGGCAAGTATTTTGGTAATGTGGGTACCTTCAAGGATGGATATGATTTCGACGCAGTAGTAATTGATGACAGCAAGATGTTTTCTATGCGAGATATGTCCATCAGAGAGCGCATTGAGAGAATGTGCTACAACGACGCCGACGCAATCATCAAGGACAAGTTTGTTAAGGGCAAGAAGGTCTTTAGCGCAATTTTATAAAATATCGCACTATTGCCATGGCTGGCACAACTAAAAGCAGGCCAGGTATACCAAAGAAAGCACTGCCGATAATCATTCCTATAAGCATCAGTATGCCTGAGATTCCGAATTTATCTCCGAAAATCTTAGGCTTGATTATCAGGCCATCTATAATTTGAAGCACAAGTGTAAAAATCAGGAAGTACAAGGATTGCTTGGCATCAAAAAATGCAAGTATACCTCCACACACCAAAGCACCAATTACAGGGCCGATACTAGGAATGAGATTGGCGATTGCCATTAAAATCGAGATTAGGATTTTCAATGGCATTTCCATTACAGCCATGAAAATAAAATTGGCTATGCCAACAACAAAGCTGTCTACAAATGACGCTTTTATATAATCTATAAGTATAGATATGATGTTTTTAATATGAGTTAATAAATCGTTTCTATTTTCCATTTCTACAGTCTAACACTTCAAGTGTTGTTGTTCAAATCCTCAGCTTATAAGCTTTTAAAGAATTTTTTAAAAATCAATATTGAAATAATGTTATTATTTTGTGAAAATAATAAAAAAAAAATAGTTTTTAGAAGTATAATAAGAATGATGACGTTTATAGCAAATTGCTATTAGTAGGTGAATTGTATGATAAATAAGTCGCTAGAGAACTATACTATTGAGGATGTATTTGAGTTGCTTAAGGCAAATGTGGCAGCAATAATATTGGTGGATACTGCCATTAACAAGTACAGGATTCTAATTCAAGGCAAGAATATCGCAGAATATCTTGATGAAACAGGTACAGTCGAAGACCTGATTCATACTCTATGGTTTCATATTTCTGATTCCAACGTTAAAGTTTCAGATGAATACAATGCTTTTACACCTTATTATGGAGAGTTTAAAGGCACATACAGTAGGAAGATAAAGCT
>JAEEGK010008182.1_pt1 | contig 24737 bp, 12 predicted proteins | sample 8958771 | NCBI WGS metagenome assembly JAEEGK01 (sample SAMN16246547, study PRJNA631951) | gut metagenome | biome: gut microbiome; feature: rumen; material: SC-attached | host: Bos | place: Iran: Karaj | collected 2018-10
AGCCATGAGATAGGTTTCCGTGTTTGCGCTCTTTTCAAAGGGGACAAAATGTTCGTGGCCAGCCCAGTCAAAATAGGTGTTTTCATCCAGGTATTTGTAAACGATTGTGTCGGTCAGGATGAGATTCTCATCAAAGGTATAGGCGATGAGAGGCCATGGATGGTTGCTGTTGGTTCCAATGTAACCGCCCATTTTGTAATAAACACGAGGTGTTTCCTCGAGAATTCCGAAGCCTTGGCTGTAATAGGTCAGTGCACTATCGGTGGGATGGGCGTTGCTCCAGTTAGGGGGAAGCATGCGGTCGGTTTCGCTTTCAGTGACTATGGTTCCGTCAAGATGGACGCGCATCATGTGGAATACCCCATATTGATTCCAGTAACTATGTTCTACCAGATCGGTCCAATAAGAAATGATGAAGTCGTCTTCTGGGGTAAGGATCAGCTCGTCAATCGAAAGCCGTTGTGGATCCACGCCACTGAAAATGGGGATGCTGACCATTTCGGTGATGTTGAGGTCGGCATCGATGAAGGACATTCGGAAGATTTCCGTGCTGTCGGCATCTTCCCAATTGAAGCTTGCAATGACAAAGCTGTCGGTTGCTCCATTGATGCTGAAAAGGGTTCCGTAATCGAACGCCACCGAATCAACCCATTGGCCTTCCGGTGTTGTTTTGCAGATGAGCAATCCATTTTCATAGTAATCGCTGCTATAATAGGCGATACCAGTCAGAAGCGTGCCGTCGGAACACGCCATGATGTCGGTGTTCGAAAAAAGATTTCCGTTTTGGAGGCCAAATTCACTGACGATTTCTTGTCCGAAAGAGGTGATGCAGGCGGCCATCAAAAGGCTGGTGATGAGAGAGTGTAGTTTAGTTTTCATTGTGCTTGATGATTATAGTTGAATAATTTAAAAACAAAAATTCTGCTTAATACTTGTTTTTTGCTATTTCACGATGCAAAAATACAAACTAAAAATAATTTGTCAAGCGATTTTTTAAACTATTTCTATCAAATATGCCCCGTAGGGGCTGCCTTTTAATTGAAGTATTTGGTTTTCTGACGTTTCAAATGGTTCTTATTCGCTTCGTGTTTTTACTTGGAAACGGAAAAAACTCTTTGATATTTAGTCATGCCCCGTAGGGGCTATCTTTTAATTGAAACGCCTGATTTCGTGTCATTACTTTACCCCGTAGGGGTTTTCTTTTCCTTTGTTATTCCATCTCGCGAAACACATATTTTTCATCATATTCGATTCCAAATAATTTCAAGAATGAAACATATTCGTCTCTGAATGAGTGTTTGGCATGATGTAACTCTTGGTTTTGAATGTATTTTACTACATTATCCACTTGTGACTTGCCATAAGAAAAGGCTCCAAAACCTTCTTGCCATGCAAATTGACATCTAACAAATTGTTTTTCTTTAATCCACAATGATGAAGCTCTTTTCACTTCCAGCACTAATTCCGAAATGGCTTGTTTGGGTGAAAGGCTCACCAAGATGTGGATATGGTCGCTCATCCCACCAATTGCATAAACTTTGTGGCCTCTGTTCGCAATTAGGCCGATAATGTATTGGTATAGCTCTTGTCGCCATGATTTGTCGATGACGGCATCGCGGAATTTTACTGCGAAGACTAAATGGATGTAGATTTGATTGTATGTGTTTGCCATTTTAATAGAAAACCCCTACGGGGTAGTTTGTAATGTGTTGATGTTAGTTGGTTATGAATAGGAAACCCCTACGGGGTAGTTATTATTGTATTGGTGGCTGTTTGATACTAATAGGTTACCCCTACGGGGTAGTATTATTGTGTTGCTAGTTGTTGGTTATGAAAAGGAAACCCCTATGGGGTATCTCCTTCAAAAACAATCTGGCTTAATTGTTTCTTGTCGAAGACTTGGTTGGCCACTTCCAGGATGTCATTTGCACCGACAGCCTCCACCTTTTGTATGATGTCATCCATGTATTCGATTTCTTCGCCCATAATGAGCGAACGCGTCGCACTCAGCAATTCGTTCATGCCGCTCTCATAGCTCAAGGCAACCTGTCCGATGAGTTGCTGCTTGGCATGATGCAGTTGCAAAGTGCCCAACTTTTGTGTGCAAAGCTTATCCAATTCCTTGTGCACCAATTCGATGGCTTTTTCCAACGAGTCGGGGTCGACACCCATGTAAACGTTGATGAGACCGACGTCGGAATAGGCTGTGTATTGCGACTCGATGCTGTAGGCGAAACCGTATTTTTCTCGGATGTTCAGGCCGAGACGCGAACTCATGGCTGGACCACCGAGCACGTTATTGAGCATGACGATGGGCATGCGCATAGGGCTGCTGAACTCGGGGGCGATGCTGCCTATGATGCAGTGGCTCAGATGGTTGTTGCGCTTGTCAATGCGACTTTCGGGTCTATAGCCTTCGAAGATTTCGCGTTTCTTATTAATAATGTGTGCAGGTTGGCTTCCAAAATATGTCGTGGCCATCCGCTCGAACTCCTTGAAGCTGATGTCGCCGATGGAGGCCAAAATCATCTGGTCGGTGCTGTAGTTGTGCGCCATGAAGTCGAGGATGTCCTGACGATGGAATCCTTTTACCAACTCTGTAGTACCCAATATGTTGCGTGCCAAAGGATGTCCTTTGAAAACCATTTCCTCAAACAAATCATAGATCTCGTCAGAGGAAGAATCTAGATAGGAGTTGATTTCGTCCAAGATGACTTCCTTTTCCTTGGCCAGCTCGTTCTCGGGGAAGGTGGAATGGAAAGCGATGTCGGCAAAAAGGTCGAGGCTGCGCTTGTAGTGTTGCTTGAGGAAGGTGGCCTGCAGACAGGTCTCCTCCTTGGTGGTAAAAGCATTGAGGTCGCCGCCCACGTTGTCGAGGCAGCTCAGGATATGGTATGCCTTGCGGTTTTGCGTGCCTTTGAAGATGGTGTGCTCCACAAAGTGGGCGAGGCCGTTTTCGTGGGCCAGCTCGTCGCGCGTGCCGGTCTCCACCATCAGTACCAAATGGGCGATTTCGCCTTGTTTTTCCTTGTGTATCAGTCTAATACCATTCGGAAGGACGGACTCTTTGTATTTGTTTTCCAACATGGGGTAAAAATTGGGCTGCAAAGATACGATAAACCCAAAACATTTATAACTTTGCACCTTTAAATTCAAATCTTTATCTCTTATGAAAAAACTATTATTCTTACTGCTTTTGGCGACTTGTTCTATGATGGGTTTTGCTCAAGCTACCATTGACCCGCTCCTAAGTGAGGAGATGAACCGTCGCAACGATGATGAGCAAATCAAGGTTATCGTGATTATGAAGTCGCAATACGACCGTGCGCAGTTGAACCGTCGTGCCGATTATTTCGTCACTCGTGCTGACCGCCGCGAGTTTGTGGTCAACGAGTTGAAAGATTATGCTGCCAATTCACAGTATGATCTTCGTCATTCGCTCGCCGAGATGGAACGTAACGGTATGGTGACGGAACCCGCAATTCTATGGATGGCGAATGCTTTGTATTTCGATGCCACAAAAGCGGCCATCCAAGACCTTGCCCGTCGCAATGACATTGAAATCATCGGTTTTGCCATGGAGCATAACTGGATTCCTGATGGCGAAGAACCTCAACCTGCATCTGCCACGCGCGAAATCACTCAAAATATCACCAAGGTGGGTGCCGATCAAGTGTGGGAACTGGGCTATACAGGCGAAGGTGTTGTAGTGGCCGTCATTGATACGGGCGTTAACTACAACCACGTCGACTTGGCCGATCACCTTTGGGACGGCGGATTCGACTTCCCGAATCATGGCTACGATGTATTTAATCACGATAACAATCCCATGGACGACCAAGGCCATGGCTCGCATTGTGCAGGCACGGTGTGTGGCGATGGCACTGGCCCTTCTCAAACTGGTATGGCTCCTGATGCTACGCTGATGTGTGTCAAGTGTTTGGGTAGTGATGGTAATGGTGGTGCCCAAAATATCTCCGAAGGCATTCAATGGGCTGTAGAGCATGGTTGCGATATGTTCAGCATGTCGTTAGGTATACCCAATTCGACTGTTCCTGAACGCACCTTGTTGCGTAACACCTGTGTGGCCGCATTGGATGCTGGTGTGGTGGCTGCCATCGCTGCTGGTAATGAAGGCGACAGCCAAGGCCAGTATCCCATTCCGAACAATGTGCGTGTTCCTGGCAGTTGTCCTCCGCCATATATGGACGATATTCAAGGCGAGAATCCTGGCGATTTGAGTTGCTCGGTGTGTATCGGAGCTGTTGATTACAACGATGCAGCTGCCTATTTCACCTCTCATGGTCCCGTCACGTGGACGAACACTACGTTTGCTGACTATCCTTACAACCCAGGTATTGGACTTATCCGTCCGGATGTTTGCGCTCCAGGTGTCAACATCAAATCGATTGATTATTCCACCAACAGTGGCTACACCAATATGAGTGGCACTTCAATGGCGACGCCTTGTGCGGCTGGTTGCATGGCCCTGATGCTGAGCAAAGACATTAACCTGATGCCCGCCGAAGTGTGCCGCATCTTTGAAGAAACTGCTGTCCCATTGTCGTCAGGTAAGAGCAATATCTATGGTTTCGGACGTATCAATGTTTTGGCCGCTGTCGAAGCTATTCAACTGGGTGCCATCAGATATAACGCTTTTGAAATCAACGACCCCGCAGGAAATAACAACCATAAACTCAATCCAGGTGAATCAGTAACCATGGCCCTTACTCTAGATAATGTGAGTGATGACGTCGTGAACAATGTCACCGTCATTCTCTCTACCGACAATCCGAACGTTACCATCACTGACAACGAAGTCCAGTTCCCCAACTTCGACGCCAACCAAACGCTTACGGTTGAGAATGCTTTTGCTTTCTCGGTCAACGATCAAGTGGTGGCCAAGCAGAAAATTAAGTTTAACGCAGAGGTGTTGGTCAACGGTGAGGCTTTGTCACGGTTTACCATTAATGTTATAGTTTATGATCATTTGCTCCAATTTGGTGCCTATGCAATATTGAACGACAACAACAACGATGGCCTCCTCAATCCTAGCGAGACCGCAGACCTTCGCATTATGGTCGACAATGCCGGAAATGAATTGGCGCAGATGGTTGTGGGTACACTTTCCACCGATTACGACTACATCGCCTTGAATGAAACAGAGAAAAGTTTCAGCACAATAGGTGCGAATCTGATGGGATATGCCGATTACAGCGTTACCCTTGCCCCAGACACTCCTGAAGGTTTTGTCATTCCGTTCACCCTTACTCTTGTGGATGCTAACGGCAAGGCTACTGAAATGGCTTTCAATTACAAGAATTCTTGTAATGTCATTTTCAGTTTACATGCCTATTTCGGCTTTGGATGGCATGGTAACTCTTTGAGCGTGACCTATTCTGATGGCACGCCTTCGGAGCAAATGACTATCAGCAACGGCTATTCTGCTACCTATACCCGTGAACTGAGTTCGGGATCAACCATCACTTTGACATGGAATAACGGCCAGTGGCCTCAAGATTGCAGCTTCGAAGTGACCTACGAAGATGGCACGGTCATCTTCCAGAATAGCGGTGGTTTCAGTGGCTCGCGCACCTTCACCATCAATTGTGCAGGTGGTAGCGGTGCCACGGAATTCTGCGCTCCGATTCGTAATTTGACCTATGATGCGGATGCAAACGCTGTGGTGTTGAGCTGGGAAGCACCGCAAAATGGTAATCCAACAGAGTACGAAATCTATCGCGAAACCGAGTTGCTCGGAACCACTACGGCATTGACTTATACGGATAGTTCTGTCGAGGAAGGAGTATATAATTATTGTGTCTATGCCGCCTACAACGGCTGCCAAAGCGAGTTTGTCTGTGCCGAGGTGGAAATGAGGGAGTGTGGTTCAGTGCAGAATCTTGATTATACCTTGAACAATGACCTGTTGCTCACCCTTACTTGGGATGCTCCCGAAGACCCGACAGGACTGGTTGAATATCAGGTTTATTTGGATGGCGAACAACTTGCTTCTACCAACGAGTTGACATACGCTTTCACCATTACTGAAGGTGAGCATGACATCGCTGTGAATGCGGCCTTCGAAAGCTGCGAGAAGGACGAACATGTTTCAGTTTGCGTAGTGGGTGCCGTGGAGAATTTAAGCTATACAAAAGAAGGACACAATGTCACCTTGAATTGGGATCCTATGGAAGGGATGAACCAATACGAAGTATACGTCAATGGAGATTTGGCTGCCATAGTCGAGTCGACGGCCTACGCTTTCGACGTGGAAGCTGGTCTGACTACTGTAATGGTGAAAGCGGTTACTGAAAACTGCTATGTGCTGGGCTCAAATGTTGAGATTTGTTTCGCCGAAGCGGTAACGGGTTTGGAATTTGTTTCCAATGGTGTCAATAATCGTTTCTATTGGCAGTGGAACAATCCGGCAGATGTGGAACGTTTTAATGTGGTATACAATGGTAATGTTTTAGAGCTGCTGCCTTCTCCGACTGGCTCTACCAGTCTTCTAATGACGGATATGCTTATTGGTGAAAATACGATTTGTGTGACAGCGCAGTCCGTCTATGGCTGTGATGCCGAACCGTCTTGCCTCTCCCAAAATATTTGTGCCTCCGTCGACAGTTTGGATTATCACTTCAACGGCGATTTGGTTACGGTGACTTGGCTTGGTGATGCTGATGCCTATGAAGTCGTCGTGGATGGCGCCGAACCTGTAATTGTGGAGACCAATACCTTTATGGACACATTAATGGGCAGTCTCACCGTTCAAGTTATGCCTGTCTATGAAGACTGCTTGTCGCTTATTGCCTCCTGCTTTATCGAGGGCGTTTACAACATTGCTCCTGAAATTCGTATCACCGATGTGCGCGAGGGCATGATGGTCACAGCTTGGAATGCCGTTGATGGTGCCATGGCTTACAACCTCTATCGCGATGGCGAACTGATTGCTGAGAACCTCACAGGAACAAACTACAACGACACGGAGATGTCCATCAACGCGCAACACTGCTATGCTGTTCAGTCGGTGTTTGAGAAAGGCGTTTCTGACAGGTCGGGTGAAGTTTGCGCCAACTACTTTGCAGGTATTGGTGAGAACGACAGCAAGGTCAGCATTTTCCCCAACCCAACTTCCGACCAGGTGACCATCGAATGCATCGGCATGACACTGATTGAGGTTTATTCCGTTGAGGGTAAGCTTGTGCAATGTATCCAACCAAAGGGTGATACCTATCAGCTTATTGGTCTTGATAGCGGTGTCTACACGCTTCGCATCCGCAAGGGCGATGAGGCCTTTGTCTGCCGTGTGGTGAAGATGTAATGTCGTTTTTGGATTGAAAATCAAGGTCGCCTCGCATGAAGCGGCCTTTTTTCTTATTTTTGCAAATTCAATACTAAAGCAAGTCTTATTTCGTTAATCTGAAAAAAGGTAAGCATGCGCAAAATATTTATTCCTTTATTCCTGCTTTTTGGCATTTCGCTCTCGGCACAGATGCCCAAAGACATCATGAAAGACCCTATTCCCGTGGCCATGTTTCAAGCGACTTACGCTTTTCACGTTCCTGGCTTTGACACCAAGGATTTGTATGGGGTCAGCCATGATGTAGGTGCGGGCTTCGTCTATAAAACCGAATCTGGATGGTTGTATACACTCAACGGTAATTATATCTACGGCTCAAAGGTCAAAGGAGAACGCGTGGAGATTTTAGGAGAAGGCATCACCAACGATGTGGGTGAAATCATTGGTAGTGGGGGCAATTTCGCACTTTTGGAACTCAACCAGAGAGGTTTCCACATCCAAGGCGAGGTGGGTAAGCTATTTCCCTACGGTCCCAATCCCAATAGCGGTTTCTTTGTACAAGGCGGTCTCGGCTATCTCCAAAACCGCATTCGCATTGACTATCAGCAGTCCTTGCTCAACACGCCTTTGCCGGTCGACAAGGACTATCGTTTTGGCTACGACCGCATGCGCGGCGGTCCGGCAGTGCATCTTGAGACGGGTTACTTGCTGCTCAACGACACACGCTTGCTCAACCTGTCGATTGCCCTTGAGGTGACCTATGCCCGTACCCGAGACCTTCGCGACTATGATTTCCGCGTGTTCACCAATCCTGAAACAGGGCTGATGGAGCCTGTAGGCTATACCGACCCGAACAAGCGCTACAACGATCTTTATTATGGCATTCGGGTCACTTGGAGCATCCCGACCTACGAGCGCAAGCCGCAAGATTTCTATTATGATTAAATAGGTGTCATTCTTATATACCATAGGAGTCCTGCTGTATTCTTTCAGCGTAAAAGTTGCCGCGTTGTTCGGCAACGCCAAGGCCATGCAGTGGGTGATGGGTCGCAAAAAGCAAAGGTCCTTGAGCCTGTCGAAAGGCCCGATTAGTTCAGAGCTGGCGTTTCGACAAGCTCAACGATCTGCATCAGCTAAGGTCCCTGAGCCTGAGGTCCCTGAGGCCAATCGAAAGGTCGAAGGGCCGACCATAGACGATTGGATTTGGTTCCATGCTGCCTCGCTTGGCGAGTTTGAGCAAGGTCGCCCAGTTATCGAAGCCTTGAAGAAAGGCTATCCCCAATACAAAATCCTGCTCTCGTTTTTCTCGCCATCGGGTTACGAAATCCGCAAGGATTATCCTTTGGCAGATGAAATACTTTATTTGCCTTCCGACACGCCTGGTCATGCTGCACTATGGGTACAACGCCATCATTTTGTGGCAGCTTTCTTCATCAAATACGAGTTTTGGTTCAACTATATGCGGGCGTTGAAGGAAGCTGGCATCCCTTTGTTTTACATCTCGCTTATCTTAAAGCCTGATTCCTATTTCTTCAATTGGTATGGCGTTTGGTTTCGCAAGCAGCTGGAGTCGGTGCGACATTTCTTTGTGCAGGATGTGGCCACGGCTCAGTTGCTCAAATCCCACGGCATGACGAATGTTACCGTGTGTGGTGATACGCGTTTCGACCGCGTGGCAGCTATTGCCCAACAAGCCAAGTCTTTCCCAAATGTTGAGCGATTCATAGGCGGTCGACATTGTATCATCGCTGGCAGCACGTGGCCACCTGATGAGAAACTGTTGGTGAGCATCCTTCCGCAGCTGCCCGACAATTATTGCCTAATCATCGCCCCACACGACATTTCTGTTTCGCATGTGACGCAAATTAAGACCTTATTCCCCGATGGTCAGCTTTATACTGAATTGAATGCTGAAAAACAATCCAAAATAATGATTGTCAATACGATTGGCATTTTGTCGCAGCTTTATCAATATGCGCGATTTGTTTACATCGGTGGCGGTTTTGGAGTGAATATCCACAACATACAAGAACCCATCACATTTGGCTGTCCTGTGGTGTTTGGACCCAAGTACAAAAGTTTCAAGGAGGCGGTCGATTTGGTTGGTTTGGAAGGGGCTTTCTCAGTCGAGGATAGGAGGGCGCTAGTATCGGTTTTTGAGCGTTTGATGCACGATGAGGCATTTTGCGCAAAAGCTTCTGAAACCTGCCGAAACTACCTCAAATCACAAGTTGGAGCGACGGAACGCATCCTAAAAGGCTTTAAAAAAGCGCTTTTTTCATAAAAAATGCTGCTTTTTTTTGATTTGTTGTTTTTATTGTTTAATTTTGAGGGCTGATTTCCTGTTGAAATTCAGCTTAATAAAAAACAATGCCTATGCAAGACAACACTACAAACTCCCAATTTCCTTGGATTGGTCTCAGTCAGGGCGACTTCAATGGCATCAGCTATGAAATCATACTAAAGGCTTTTTCGGATGCCCGTATGTTCGAAACCTTCACTCCAGTCTTGTATGGACAATCGAAGGCTTTTTCTTATTACAAGAAAAACTTCGGCATGGAAACCCCCAATTATGCCTTGATCCGTGATGTACGACAGGCTGCTGAAAAGAAGTTCAACATCATCAATATCGTGGAAAACGAGCTGAAGATTGAACCAGGTATGCCTTCTTCACTTTCGGCCGAGATGTCGGTGCTTTCGATGAAACGAGCTGCCGATGACCTTCGAAATGGCTTTCTTGATGCTTTGGTGATGGCACCTGATAGCCCTTTGGTGGCACAGAGCAACCGCGATTTTCTGCTATCGTTCCACAAGGAAGCCGACCCGTTGCAGGTGTTGGTGAACGGACAAATGCGTATAGCTTTGGCTACGGGCGACATGCCATTACGTACGGCACTTGATCAAATAGACATACGTTACCTTGTCTCCAAGCTCACTACGCTATCACAGGCTTTAAAGACAGACTTTGGCATCAGCTCTCCCAAGATTGCCGTTATGGGCATTAATCCGCATTCGGGCTCGATTCCTTCAGGTGACGATGAGAAAGTGGTAAAGGCCATCGACGATGCCCAACATAAAGGTCTCTTTGCCTTTGGTCCTTTTTCGGCTTCACAGCTGTTTGCATCAGGATGGTGGAAGAAGTATGATGCAGTGATGGCTTTGCATTATGAACAAGGCGTGTTTCCACTGAAATTCTTGTCTTTGGATGGTTATGCTTATTACTGGGCAGGTTTGCCCGTGGTATGTGCTGCTCCGCTGCATGGTCCAGCTTACGACATCGCCAACATGAACAAGGCCGTACCTGACTCTTATCGCAAGGCAATATTCCTTGCCGTAGATGTGGTCAATCACCGTAAGGAACAATAAAAAAGAGGGTGACTAAAAAGGTCCGGAACTCTGTCTGAGAATCGAATATTTGACAACGAACTCGTATCCCCTTCCGAATAAAAAGAAGAGGATGACTACTTTTTAGTCACCCTCTTTTTTATTGACCAAAGTCAAGGGAATCTTACTTCACGATGAACTTTTGAGTCACGCTACCGGCGGAGATGAAGTACACACCGCTGGTCAGTTCGTTGACGTTGATCGTGTTGACACCCTTCACACCTTGCATGTTGAGCACGTTCTGACCCATGATGTTGAAGATGGAGATTTCAGCGCTGTTCTCCAGTCTCACGTTCAGTTGGTTGACTGCAGGGTTAGGATAGACTTCCATCTTGGTGTTTTCAGGAACGATTTGCTCCTCAACGCCTAAGCCTTCGATGTCGGGTTTGACCATCGTGCCCCAGATGTAGTTCTCGGTGGGAGAGTTCTGGCTGGCGGTGTTACCAACGTTGAAGCCTGGAGTATCGTCAGCTTGGTAGCTGAACCAGAACTGCATGTCGGTGGTGTTCTGAGGTGAGTTGAGGGCGACAGCTTCATCATAGCTGTGCATGAAGTCGTCGGCATCCTGCAGCTTGAACATGTTGTAGTAGACGTTACCGATTTGTTCGGTGTATTCACCATAGGCATCTGCCATGACATAAGGAGGCTCGATGAAAGAAACCTTGATGCTTCTCAAGTAAATGCCATTGTTGTCCAAACGGGTCATGTCAGGGCAGGAATAACCCACAGCGACGACACCGCTGTTATCGATACACAAGGCCGGAAGAGCAGAAGGACTTCTGAAGTAGTCGCTATAATCTTCATCATGGAAGTTGTCGTTGTTCCAATCGCTGAAGCCTTCAACATCGACGAAACCGATGATGTTGTTGGTTTCGAAATTACGGACAACATACTCTTCGCTAGCATCGGTGGGCCACCAGAAACGGAAGCAGTTGGCAGGGTTGGAGGGGATGACATAACCGTCATCTGGGCAAGTCCATTCGGGAGCTACAATGGGACCCATGCTTTCGTTCCAGTAGAAGATACCATCCATGGTGCCGCCACCATAGACATTGTAGCTCGTGCCGAGTTCTTCGTGATAGAAGCACTTCGGAGAGAAGGCGCAGTGCACCATGCCGTTGTTGTCGATGGCGATAGCACCAGTCTCAGGAGCAAACATTCTATCTTCTTCACCGAAGACCGTGTTCGGGTCGGTATTCCAATCGCCAGCATGGGGATTGTGCCAGAACTCGATGCGTTCCCAAGTCTCACCATTGTCGGTCGACTTGATCACAAGGCCGTGGCCGGCCATGTCAATCAACAGAATTGCGACGTTGTCACCATTGGTAGCAAAGGCATAGTAGTCAGAGCCATAGATGGAGTGCTCCCAATCTTCCAGAGTGGGAACGTAGGTGGTGGTCCAGTTTTCGCCGTCGGTTGATCTGCTGTAGAACAAGTAGGTGGCAATCAGGTTGTCGGAGTCTTGGTCAGCACCCAGGACGTGGATGACGTTGTGGTCAGCGCCAGAGGTGGCAAGCTTGGGCCAAGTCATGTCGCAGGTGGGGGCGCCGAGCCAAGTGGGGTTCGGGATGTAGAAGGGGCCTTGCCATTCGCCTTCACCCTTCGTTTCGCGGGTGTAGTAAGTCAACTGGGTACCCGTATGGGCAACGATCATTTCACCATTGGGACCATAAGGGGCATAGCACGGCCAACCAGTTCTTTCGATTTCGATACGGCCAGGCATCGGGTTGTTTTCAATGTCGTAGACGAATTCGCTGCCGTTGAAGTAGTCGTAACCTGTGCCACGGTCGCTATAGGTAGAGGTTTGGGCATAGGTGGCAACAAGGCCAACAGTACCGTCTTCATAACGGTGCATACGGTTGGCTACATAACCGTTGCTCTGCAGGTCGTAGATGGTGTAGAAGCATTGGACATCCACGGGGAACTCAGTGTCTCTGCTCGGGTTGGTGGGAGCGGCCTGAGTGGGGGTAAACTGCATTACGGGAATTTGCTCGTTGCCTTTGAAAGCCTTCTTGGCAACGGTGGCAGAGTTAGCCTTAGCCATATCTGCAGCCTTCACACGTAAATTCTTTTGCGCAAAGCCAGTCATTCCGATGGCTAATGCGAGTGTCACGAATAAAATTTTCTTCATGATGTTTTGATTTAAGTTTGTAATTAAATTGGTTGTATATTTATTCTGTCGTAGAAACTACAATTTGGGCTGCAAATATAAACATTTTTCATAAAATGACAATCAGAAAAGTGTTTTTTTTCGATTTTTTATGGACCCGCATTGTGACATTGAAAGAGTCAATGACGCGAAGCGTGTGCAATAAAAAAGGAGGCCGTAGCCTCCTTTTCTCATGTTACCTAAAGCGTTAGAATTACTTCACAATGAACTTGATGGTCTTGCTGAAACCATTAGCAGTGATAGTGCAGAAGTAGATGCCGCTATTGAGATCGATGCTGATGCTGTTCTCACCGGTCTTCAGACTCTTGTTGAACTGCTTCACGGTTTGGCCAACGAGGTTGACAATGCTGATGTTAGCCTCAGTGTCCATGGCCGATTTCACGACTACGTAGTCGGTGGCAGGATTGGGATACAATCCATAAATCACATCCTTGGCTTCGTAGTTTTCAGGAACGCTCACCATTTCTTCGGTAGGAATAACCTTGATGGCGTGGATGATGTTTTCTGAAGCAACATTCTGAGTGGCATTTCCACCCCAGTAGCAACCAACCTTGTCGTCACTTTGGAAACCGAACCAGAATTCACCTGGGAAGTAGGTGTTGTTTGCAGCAAGTGTAAATATGTTCTCGGAGTAGAGGAATCCGAAATTGACTTCCTCGTCGGTGAGTTCGTCTTCCACTTGATGCCAATAGCCATCGTCAACATTGTAATAGCTCACATAGATGCTTCTGTAATATGAGGTACCATTGTCGTCGAGACGCTTGGTGCAAGGCGACGAGTAGGCACAGGCGATGTTGCCATAGGGGTCGATTGAGAGAGCAGGATGACCTGAGATGCTGTAGAACTTGTAATGATAGTCGGTTTCGTGGAAGAATTTATCATTATCCCAAGTGATGTTTTCGTACATCGGAACATAACCAATCCAGCAGGTCGAATCAGGTTTCATAATCACATAGCCTGGGTTCTCAGGATCTGGCCACCAGAGTCTCAATGCATAGTGCGGATTGCCGTCGGGCGATTGGATGGGGGCTTCGCGAGTGTCATTCCAGTAATAGATACCCTCAGTGGTTCTGCCCGTCCAATAGGTGTAGTAACCAGGCTCGTCGTCTGCAAAGTGTCCCATCAACATAACGTTGAGAGCAACGTGAGCGACACCATTGTTGTCGATGGCAATCGTGCTGTTCATAGGTCTGTACAGGGTGTCTGAGTAAGCAAAGTCCGGTTCCTCCATGCTGATGCCTTCGTATGGGTCTTCCCAAATTTTGACAGGATTCCAAGTCAAACCATCATCGGTCGATTTAAACATCCAAACGCTGTTTTCCATATTACCTGAGTACAGAATTGCCACAGTGTGTCCGTTGGCTGCAATTGAGTAGTCTTCGGCTGAATAGTAGCCAGTTTCATAACCAACTTGTTGGAGGGGGCTGTAGCTGATGGTCCAGTTTTCAGCATCTTCCGAACGGAGATACACTTGGTGGTGTTCGGTGACATCGCCACTGTGTTGGATATCGCCAATCACGTGGATGATGTTGTGGTTGTCGCCCGAAGTGACCACTCTGGGCCATGAGGCATCGTCGCTATAAGGATAGCCTTCTGGAGAAATCGGTAGTTCGCCTCTGTAGACCCATTCGCCTTCGCCAGCAACCTCTCTAGTCCAGCAGCGCATGGGAGCGTGAGAGATGAGGATTTCACCCTTGTCGCCATATTGAGCGATGGTGGGCCAACCTGTTCTCATAGGTTCGATACGGGCTTCCGGCTGATCTTGCCATTCACCGTCTTTGTAGAAGTTGTAACCTGAACCACGGTCTGTAGCCTGTTGGTTAGGTTCGTGTGAGAAAGTGGCAGCCACAGCGACTGAACCGTCGGGCAACTGATACATGCGGTTTGAGCACCAGCTGTTGGATTGGAGGTCATAGTTGGTCCACATGGTCTCGCCGTCTTCAACGTCATTGTATCTGTTAACAACGACACTCTTGGCGGTTTGAGGAGCAAAATTGGCTACAGCGGGGTTGATTTTCTCATTGCCCACGGCAACCTTCTGAGCTTTCGCTTTGGCTTGACGGATGTCTTGCTTAGCGACGCGTTGTTGTGCAAATGCACTGAAGCCTAATGCAAGGCTCAACGAAAGTAAAAATACCTTTTTCATCTTGTGTGTTTTTAATAAGTTATTAGTTTGTGTGGTTTCACATTTTGGCCACAAAAATAATCATTTTTGAGATAATAGCCACAAAAAAGGCTTTTTTTATACATTTTTTCATATCATTCAATGAGAATTGAGAGATTTTCTAGGGGAATGAAATCTCAAAAAAATCGCTCTTTGTTGTAAAACAAAAAGGTATTATTCCTAATTTTACAGCCTCAAATCAGGGAGAACAATCTTGCAATTTTGAAATAACTCAAATTATGAAAAAACTACTATTACCATTATTGCTTCTGGCCCTCGCGGCCTGTACGCAGGCGCCCAAGGCTGACTATGTCACTGCCCCTGCCAACTACGTCGATCCTTTCATTGGAACAGGTGGCCATGGCCATACTTTCCCAGGTGCCACAGTGCCTTTCGGCATGGTGCAGTTCAGCCCCGACACCCGCATGAATGACTGGGACGGCTGCTCGGGCTACCACACCTCCGACAACACCATCCTCGGCTTCAGCACCACCCACCTCAGCGGCACAGGCTGCTCCGACTATGGCGATTTTAGGTTTATGCCGTTTACGGAAGATTTTATGTTGGACAGCGATTTGCCAAACAAAGCAGTTTATGACCATTACGATTCTCTTTATAACCATTCAGCTTTCAAACACGAAGATGAAAATGCCCGAGCTGGTTATTATTCCGTAGTTTTGGACGATAGTGTGAAAGTGGAACTGACTACGGGTGACCGTATTGGCATGATGCGTTGTACTTATCCGAAAGATAAAGTCGGGCATTTGATGCTTGATATGTGGCATGGTGTCAATGACGAATTTGTTTATGAATCACAGCTAAACGTGGAAAATGACCATGCTATCAGCGGTTTCCGCCGCACGCGCGATTGGGCCAATGACCAATACCTTTATTTTTATGCGGAGTTTTCAAAACCTTTTGCTGTGGATTCTTTTTTTGAACCTTATTTTCTTTATGATGTTGGTGATTATTCCGGTGAAACAATGGTTGATGGGAAGCCTGTGCACAAAATACCGAGTTTAAATAAGGTTAAGAAAGCCTATTTTCTATTCCCCGATGCTATGGGTGAGTCGATTACCATGCGTATCGCCCTCTCCGCCGTCGACGTGGAAGGAGCGAAGAACAACCTGAAGGCAGAACTCGCCGACGGCGACTTCGACTTCGATGCCTTGAAGCAAAAAGCATACGACAAGTGGAACAAGGAATTGCTCCGCTACGAGGTTGCCGATGCCAATGAATCGAACAAGACGGTTTTCTATACGGCTTTATATCACTGTATGGTTGCTCCTAACCTTTATAGCGATGCTGACGGCCGCTACCGTGCCCACGACTTGAAGGTTTACAATTCGGAGCGACCTGTCTATACGGTCTTCTCGTTGTGGGACACTTTCCGCAGCTTGCATCCGCTCTTCAGTCTCATGCAGCGCGAGCGTACCCTCGACTTCATCAACACCTTTATTAATAAGTACGAGACTAACCCGCACCACATGCTGCCCATTTGGGAACTGGCTGCCAACGAGACCTATTGTATGATTGGCAATCACGCCATTCCCGTCATCGCCGACGCTTATTTTGCCGGTATCCGCGACTTCGACACGGAAAAGGCATTGGAAGCCATGGTGGCAAGCTCGAAAGACGACTTCCGTGGCATGGGTGCCTACATGAAATACGGCTATATCCCGATTGAGGTCGAAGGCGAGGCTACGTCCAAGACCCTTGAATATGCCTACGACGATTGGTGCGTGGCTCGCATGGCAGAGGACATGGGCAAGCAGGACATCGCCAAGGAGTTCTATGCCCGCGCACAAGCCTACAAGAATATCTACAACCCTGAGAACCAGTTCTTCCAAGGTCGCCGCAACGGTGGCTGGATGCGTCCCTTCGACCCCGCACAAGTCAATTTTACGCTAACGGAGGCCAACTCCTACCAGTATGGTTTCTTCGTGCCGCAGGACATCAACGGCCACATTGACCTGATGGGTGGCTCGAATGATTATGAGGCCAAACTTGATGGACTCTTCAATGCCCCATCCAATTTGACGGGACGTGAACAGCCAGACATCACGGGTCTTATCGGACAATATGCCCACGGCAACGAGCCAAGCCACAACACCGTGTATATGTACAATTTTGTTGGCAGGCCGACCAAGACGCAATACTATGTAAAGAAAGTCATGGACGACTTCTATACCGATCGCCGCGACGGTTATGCTGGCAATGAGGATTGTGGCCAAATGTCGGCATGGGGCGTTTTTTCGGCTATGGGCTTCTATCCTGCCACACCCGCTTCGGGCTATTATGTGCTGGGATTGCCGCGTTTCCAAAAGGTCAGATTGACGATGGAAAACGGCAAGCAGTTTGAGGTGGTGGCCAATAACCTAAGCGACAAAAACTGTCACGTGAAATCGGTGAAACTGAATGGCCAACTGTTGGAGCGCAGTTACATCACTTTTGAAGAAGTGTTCAATGGCGGCATTTTGGAGTTTACCATGACCGACCAGCCCAACTCCACTTGGGCCACACAACCTGAGAATTGTCCTGTAGTGCGTATTCCTGGTGAGCAAATTGTCATCGTTCCTACTATCAATGCCAATTCCGACACTTTCTTTGATAGTCTCATGGTGAGCATGAGTCATCTTGTGAAAGGAGTAAAGATATACTATACTTTGGATGGTTCCGATCCCAAGGAAAACGGATTGGTGTTTGAACAGCCGATTTGTCTTAAGGATAACACTATCGTGCGTGCCATAGCGGAGCAAGATGACCGTTGGAGTAATGTCATAGATGCCCAATACTATAAAATTGATGCACGTCATTCGGTGAAGTTGGAGCATAAATACAGCGAACAATATGAAGCCGGTGGTCTTAAGGCTTTGATTGACCACCAGCGTGGTGGTGAGAATTTCCGTACAGGTTCGTGGCAGGGCTATTATGGCGTCGACCTCATCGCCACTGTCGACTTGGGACGAGCTAAGAAAATCAACCGCTTGGCCGGCAGCTTCTTACAGGAGATCTACTCTTGGATTTGGATGCCTACCGAAGTGGAATACTTTATCAGCGATGATGGCAGGAACTTCCGTAGCGTTGGCAAGGTGAAGAACCGGGTGCCTATTGACGCCGACGGTGCTTTCATTCAGGAGATGGAAGTGCGTCCGCGCACCAATGCCCGCTATGTGAAGATGGTGGCCAAGACCATTGGCACCTGCCCCGAAGGCCATGTCGGCGCTGGACAGAAGGCTTGGATCTTCTGTGATGAATTGGTGATTGAATAATTACACGGTTAGCGTCACTGCGAGGCACGAAGCAGTCTAGACATCTTTTTTCCTGGATTGCTTCGTCGTCCCTCCTCGCAATGACCCGAAGCGACAAAAATAGAAACAACAATAATCTTTAAATAACAAAATATGAAAGAATCCATCGTAATTCTCGCCGGCGGCGGTCCGGCACCTGGAATCAACACGGTCATCAGCACCGTGGCCAAGACCTTCCTTAAAGACGGTTATCGTGTACTCGGCCTCAACGACGGCTACAAAAACCTTTTCCAACCCAATCCTGATGTAGTCGAAATGGACTTCCTCTATGCCGATGCCATCCTCAAGCAGGGCGGTTCAGCTTTGAAAATGAGTCGTTACAAACCTAAAAATGAGGAGTTTAACACTGAGTTTTTTGTCAAGAACAACATCAAGCTGTTGGTCACCATCGGTGGCGACGACACGGCTTCGACGGCCAATCGTATCTCGAAGTTCTTAGCCAATAGTGGCTTCCCCATTCAGAACATCCACGTGCCCAAGACCATCGACAATGACCTTCCGTTGCCCGAAGGCAGCCCTACCTTTGGCTATTATTCCGCCAAGGATGCCGCTGTGCATTTGGTGCAAACCATTTACGAAGATGCACGTACGAGCGGCAACTGGTTTGTGGTGTCGGCCATGGGTCGTGAGGCGGGTCACTTGGCTTTTGGTATGACTTCGGCCTGCCACTGCCCGATGGTGGTTATCCCTGAGATGTTCAATAAGACGGAAGTCACCTTTGACGCCATCATCAAGTTGGTGGTCAGCTCCATCGTGAAACGCAAGCTGTTGGGTGTCAACTATGGTGTGGTCATTATCAGCGAAGGCGTATTCCACTTCATGAGTGATGAGGAAATTGAGAAGTCGGGTGTGGCCTTCACATACGACGAACACGGTCATCCTGAGCTGGGCAATGTGAGTAAGGCGCATATCTTCAACCTTCTGCTGCAACAAAGGCTGAAGGCCTTGGGCATCAATGTGAAGAGTCGTCCCGTTGAAATCGGTTACGGCATCCGTTGCGTCGAGCCTAATGGCTACGACCTGACTTATTGCTCCTTGCTGGGATACGGCGTGAAGAAACTCTTCGACAAGGGTGTGAGTGGCGCTATGGTCACAGCCAACCCGAAGGGCGAGATCGAGCCGCTCTATCTGAAGGATGTCGAGGACGAGAACGGCAAGATTAAGCCGCGTCTGGTCAACCTGAACGGTCCGAAGGCCGAGTTGATTTTCAACGACGGTTTGCAATACATCATGCCAGTCGACTATATCCCAGCAAAGGCTTATTTGCCCAATCCTGAGGAATACGACTTCAAGAAGATCCTGAAATGGTAATTATGGTGTAGGGCTGTCACATCGTGGCAGCCGCTGACTGTTTGTCACACAGCGGCTGCCGTGGTACGACAGCCCTACAACCCCCAAAAAGAAAGCCACCCCGAAACCGAGGCGGCTTTCTTCATGTATGAAAACAAAACCTTTATTTGCGTAAATTGACCTTTTGCACCATCACTCCGCTTTCGCCCTCAATGCGAACGAGATACATGCCCGATTCAAAGCGACTCAGGTCGAGGACAGTGTTGCCTTCAGCTGTGGTTTCTTGGAGCTTTTGTCCCAGGAGGTTGCTCACACTAATATGCATTGTGCCTTGGCCTTCGATGTTGAGCAATCCGTTGGTTGGGTTGGGGTAGACATCGATGTTTTTATCGGTATTCTCTTCGATATCGGTGATCCAGAACCCCACATCCCACCATTCCGATTCGCATTGCTCTTCTCCACGGATATAAACGCAGTTGACAGAGTAGTAGACGAATTCGCTTTGAATCAAATCGTATGTATTGTCGAAGTAATCGTAGCTATTGTTGCCATCGTAAGTGATTTCAGCGACGAGTACCTCGTCCTTGTAAGCTCCTGTTGAGCGAAGCACTTTGAAGTGATGCAGGTTGGCCGTGATGTCGGGGCGATCCCATGAGATATAGGCACCATATTCTTCGTCATCGTGCCATTGGTATTCGCCTTGCAGGTTCTGCACGGGATAACAGGTCAACGGACCTTCTTCGCAGTTGTTTTCGTAGGTCATAAACACGCCGTCCTCAAGTTCATTGCTGGTGTAAAGTTCGTTGCCATCGAAATCGAAGATGGAGAACGAACACTCATAGTCGGTGTCATATTGTTCGTTGGTGTGATACCAGCCATGGTTCCAGATGAAGCTGAGGTTGCCTTTCAGCAGGGGCATGGTGACGGTCTGTTCCGAGCCTTCGCTCATGCCGATGATGGCGATACGTTGGCCACTTTCAGAGGTCACGCTAATGGCAGCACCTTTCCAACCATCGCCACCGTCGTCGTGAAGGTTGAAAACTATGTTGCATTTTTCGCCTACGAGAAGTTTGCGGTAAGTGGTGCGGCTGATGCCGGCTTCGTTTGTGGCGAAGATGGAATATTCGTAAAGGCCAGGTTCGAGATTGTTGTCCTCGTATTCCATCTCGGCACCCACTTGAATACCAGTCAGTTCGGCGATGACCTCAAAGTTGCGGCGGATGGTGACCGATTCGAGTGAGGTCAGGGCGTTGCCGTTGAGGTCGAGTGTCGGGTTGGTCCATTGCAGTTTCACGCTGCTAAAGTTGGCGTTTTCAATGGCTTGCATGTTGGCAACGCTGTCGGGACGACTGAAATATTCATCGCCTTGTGGTATGATGTGGCCGGTGAAGCCGTTCATCGTGTTGAAGGCGTATTTGGTCGTGTTGAGTGCACCGATGGGGCACCAGGCATCGTCACGGCCACTCCAGCCCCAGTTGTAGTGGAAGTAGTCATTCTCATCGTAACCGTCGCAAACGAAAGCATGACCGCCTTGCCAGTTGTCGTCCTGACCGCTGTAGTACAACGGAATGCCTTCGTCCAAACCGCCTTCTTTCAGCATTTGTGCCCATTGCTCGTTGGAGTAGCCCTGTCCCCACCAGCCGCCACCGTAGTTGGTGATGTGGTCTTCGCAGGTGTAGCGGAAATAGTTGCGCAAGGCATCCGGCACGTCATCGGAATAGGCACCGCTGCCACTGCCGCTATACTGCATGTTGACGGAGATGCCGAGATGATGCAGGAACTGGGCGATGTAGAAATACTCTTCCTCCGTGCTGGTAGAGTCTAATGCCAAAGGCATCAGCTCGAAATGGTATTCGGTCTCCCCGAAGTTGGCGCTTTGTTGGGCATAACCTTCAGGGTAGTAGAAGTGAGAACCGGTGCCTTGTACAGGCCATTCCCAGAACTTCATCACCTGACCCATGGCCGTGGCGACGCAACCAGCGTAAACATAACCACCGCTGCCTTCTGGGTCTTGGGGGCATTGGCTGTTGTAGGGAAAATTCTGGTTCCAGAGGGTCTGGCAGAGCGGACCTACCACCGTGCGGGTCTCGCGGCCTCGGTTGAGGCTGCCTGTCTCGCTCACCGACTTCCATTCGGCGGTGATGTCGGGCGTGGCCCTGAGGTTGTGCTCGCGGACGTATTGGATTTCTTGGCGGAAGCCGTCAAGGGTGAATTGGAAGCCTTCCGACACGTTGCTTGGGTCGTATTGGCCTGTGGTGGAGTAAGCCAAAATGGGCTTCACACGGTCGTCGCCAGCAATGATGACGAAACCTTCACTGTCTTTGACATTGAAGACATAATAGTCAGTACCACCACGTTGCAGGTCGGTGGCGGCAGCGACCAGATTCAGTTGGATGTCAGCGTTTTTCTGGCTGAGTGCAGTGGTGCTCAAGAATTTGGCACCCAGTTTTTGGGCCTTTTGTTGGTCAACAGGGCCAGCCATCAGGCTGCCGATGGCAGCAAGGAGGCATAAAGTCAGATATACTTTTTTCATAGTTTGAGTATTTTGTGTTCGATATTTCGAGCTGCAAAGATAAGTAATATCATATAAGGTGCAACAATTGAGTGAAAAATAACGTGATAACTCTTTACTTTATTAAATTGACTTTCTGGACTGTAATTCCGTTCTTAGTCTCAATACGGACGAAGTACATTCCCGATTCGAAACGGCTCAGGTCGAGGGTGATGTTGCCTTCGGCAATTGTTTCTTGCATGCTCTGCCCCGAAAGATTACTGATGCTGATGCGCATTGCGCCTTGTCCATCGATATTGAGCGAACCGTTGGTGGGGTTGGGGTAGACTTGGATGCTTTCTTCTGTGCCCTCATAAGTTAGGGAAGGATTCTCGCAATCGTTGTCGAAAGTAAAGAACACGCCGCTTTCAAGTTCCTCACTGATGAAAAGTTCATTGCCTTCAGAGTCGAGGAGAGTGAAAGAACACTCAGAGTCGGTGTCCCATCCTGGGTAGATGTGGAACCAACCGTGGTTCCAGATAAAGTTGAGGTTGCCTTTCAATAGGGGCAGGGTGACAGTCTTTTCCGAGCCTTCATCCATGCCGACTATGGCAATGCGTTGGCCGCTTTCTGAGGTCACGCTGATGCAGGCACCTTTCCAGCCGTCGCCACCGTCGTCGTGAAGAATGAAGGTGATGTCGCATTTCTCGCCGACGAGTACGCTACGGTAGACGGTATGGCTGATACCAGCCTCGTTGGTGACAAAGATGACGTATTCGTAGAGGCCAGGCTCAAGGCCGTTGTCCTCATATTCCATGTTGGCACCCACTGGAGCATCGGTCAGTTCGGCAATGACCTCGCGGTTGCGGCGGATAGTGACCGAAGTGATGGAGGCCAAGTCGTCGCCTCCCACAGTCAGCATCGGATTGGTCCAATGCAGTTTCACGCTGTTAAAGTTATAATTCTCAATAATTTGCAGGTTGGCGATGCTGTCGGGACGGCTGTAGTATTCGCCTTCTTGCGGAATGATGTGGCCAGTGAAGCCTGTATCCGTGTTGAAGTGATAACTTGTGTAGTTGAGTGCGCCGATGGGACACCAAGCGTTTTCGCTGCCGCTCAAGCCCCAATTGAAGTGGAAATAATCGTTTTCGTCGTAACCGTCACACACAAAGGCGTGACCGCCATAGCCACTGTCGTCGTTACCGCTGTAATACAAGGGCAAATGCTCGTCTAAACCACCCTCTTTCAGTACTTGGGCCCATTCCTCGTTGCTGTAGTGATTTCCGTTTGTGTCTTTCCTCATAAAGGAGTCACAGTCGTAACGGAAATAGCTGCGAAAGGCAGAAGACACTATCTCAGAGTAGGAAGCGCTAACGTATGGTCCATAGTCCATATCAACCGAAATACCAAGATGATAAAGGAGTTGGGCAATATAAAAAATCTCCTCTTCGGTGCTGGTGGAATCAAGGGTGAGGGGCATAAGCTCGAAGTGATAGTCTGTTTCGCCAAAATTAGCACTTTGCTGGGGATAGCCATAGCAATTGTAGGTGTGCGTTCCCTGTCCGTGATCAGGCCATTCGTGGAATTTCATCACTTGGCCCATGGCTGTGGCGATGCAACCGGCATAGACGTGGCCATTAGGGCCTTCCGGGTCTTCGGGACACTGGCTGTTCCAAGGGTAGTCCTGGTCCCAAAGGGTTTTACAAAGCGGCCCAACCACAGCGCGTGCCTGACGGTTCTTTTGAAGATGCCCCGTCTCTGTCACCGACTTCCATTCAGCGGTGATGTCGGGCGTGGCACTGAGGTTATGCTCACGGATATATTGGATTTCTTGTCGAAAACCGTCCAAGGTGAACTGGAAGCCATCGGCCACATTGTTCGGGTCGAACTGGCCTGTGGTGGAGTAAGCCAAAATAGGTTTCACACGATCGTCGCCAGCTACGATGACGAAGCCTTCACCATTTGCGACGTTGAAGACATAGTAATCAACGGCATCGCGGTGGGTGGCTGTACTGACTAATTGCAGTTGAATGTCAGCGTTTCTCTCGCTGATAGTGGTGGTAGTCAGGAACTTGACACCCAGTTTTTGAGCCTTCTGTTGGTCGACAGGGTCGGCCATTAGGCTACTGATGACAGCAAGGAGGCATAAAGTCAATGTTAGTCTTTTCATACTAATACTTCTTGTTGATGATTTCGTGGGGCAAAAATACTACCTTTGAATGAATTAGAAAGCAAAAAACGGCGGGACGTTGAAAAACAATGTCCCGCCGTTTGAGAATATCTGTTGACTATTATTAATTCATCTCAGAATTATTATTGCTTGGAACTTCTTTCGGGTTGGGCCCCCATTTGTTTTCGCCAGGTTGACTGTCGTGTGCCATCAAGACGATAAAGATGATAAAGGCAATTAATGAAACAAGCAGAAGGATGCAACTGATGAGCGAAGCAGAACTATTTGCCGTAATGATTGCTGCGACGCTCTCTGCATCCAAATCGTAGCCAGCACTGATATATTGAAAGATTAAATAAAACCAGTAACTTATGAAAAGCAGCGAGGGGATGAGGAAATAAAGATATGTCCATCCGCTCTTACCGATGTCGTGGAAACGGCGCGTCATAACGGT